>Ga0222712_10003090_pt1 | contig 18483 bp, 17 predicted proteins | sample C33_657DmetaG_FD_165043 | JGI IMG/M metagenome (GOLD analysis project Ga0222712, IMG submission 165043) | Estuarine water microbial communities from San Francisco Bay, California, United States - C33_657D | ecosystem: Environmental > Aquatic > Marine > Unclassified | place: USA: California...
GCCGGCATGGCGTCAGCTTCGAGATTCCTGCCCCCGGGCTTCGACCCCGCCCAGATCGTCGTCGTCATCGCCGGCAAGGGCCGCTACCCCGCCCTGCTGATCGAATGCGCCCGCGCCCGCGGCGCCAAAGTGAAGCTCGTCTCCTTCGAAGAAGAGACGGATCCCGCCTTGATCGCGACCTTTGCCGCCGCGGACCATCGCGCCATCCCGGTCGGCAAGCTCGGCCAGATGCTCGACGCCCTCGGCGAGCTGGGCGCCGCCGGCGCGGTGATGGCCGGCCAGGTGACGCCGCGCAAACTCTTCACCGGCATGGTGCCGGACCTGAAGCTCGTCGCGTTGATGGCTTCCCTCAAGGAACGTAACGCCGAGACGATCTTCGGAGCCATCTCGGCCGAGATCGAGAAAGTCGGTGTCCGCATGCTCGACGCGCGTATCTTCCTCGACGACCATCTGGCCTCGACGGGCTGCATGACCGGCTGGGCTTGCGGCATCGGCGACGATCAGCTGGCCTTCAGCACGCGCATGGCCCGCGAGATGGCCCGGCTCGATGTCGGGCAAGCCGTCGTCACGGCCAAAGGCACCGTCATCGCGGTCGAAGCTTTCGAAGGCACCGACAACATGCTCCGCCGTTGCGCCCAGACCGGCGGCAAGGAGATGATGCTCACCAAGACGGCCAAGCATGCGCAGGACTGGCGCTTCGACGTCCCGTGCTTCGGGATCAAGACCCTCGAGAGCATGGCCGAAGGCGGCGTGACGAAAGCGGCCCTCGAAGCCGATGCGGTCATCCTCATCGACAAGCCCGCGGTCATCGCCCGCGCCAAGCAGCTGGGCATCGACCTCTTCGGCTTCGGCCCAGCCTGAGGCACTTGCCATGAACCGCCGCCACTTCCTCGGGACGAGCTTGCTGGCCGGCTTGGCCAGCCAGGCCTTCGCTAAGACGAAGGACGAAGACTCCTTCGATTTCGCCTACCTCACGGACATCCACGTCCAGCCGGAACTCGGCGCACCGGAAGGCTTCCGCCAGTGCCTGCGGGCGGTCAACGCCCTCGCCACGCCGGCCGACTTCGTGCTGACCGGCGGCGACCTGATCTTCGACGCGCTCGACGTCGGCATGGAACGCATCCGCGAGCAGTGGAAAGTCTTCGACGAATGCAGCAAGGAGCTCGCCCTGCCGGTCCACCACGCGATCGGCAACCATGACGTCGTCGGCTGGTCGTCGAAATCGCAGGTCAAGCCGACCGACCAGGATTATGGCAAGAAGCTCTTCGCGGAACGCTTCGGCCTCGCGCGTACCTACCGCAGCTTCGACCACAAGGGCTGGCACTTCATCATCCTGGACTCCATCGGACAGAACAAGGAGACCCTTGAATACGAAGGCTGGATCGACGACGCGCAACTTGCCTGGCTGAAGCAGGACCTCGCTAAGACCGGCCGCACGAAACCTATCGTGATGGTCACGCACATCCCGTTCTACACCATCTGGCATCAGGTGCTGAAAGGCCCCGACCATCACCTCGATGGCAAGGCCATCGTCCGCAACCTGCACACGTTCAGGAGGCTGTTCGACGACTACAACCTCCAGCTTGTGCTGAGCGGCCATGGCCACGTCGTCGAACGCATCGAGATCGGCAAGGTCACTTATTTGCAAGGCGGCGCGGTCAGCGGCATGTGGTGGAAGGGCCCCGTCTTCGGCAAGCCCGAGGGCTTCGGCACCGTCACCTGCCGTCGAGACGGGACGTGGTCGTGGAAGTATCGTGACTATGGCTGGAAGGCCCGGAAGCAGTAGTTCAGCCTTCGTAGAAATTCCACGCGACCAGGCTCTCGGCGAGCACCCACGCGACCAGCAACGCCAGCAGCAGGAGGATCCATTTGCGCCAGCGCACCCAGGCCGCCGGCGTCTCGGCGGAATGATCCAATCCCCGGCGCGCGCTCAGGAGCAGCTTGAGCCGCGCATGCCAGGCGAGCTTGGTCTCGTCCGACAGGTCCCGATGCGCGTAAGCGTTCACCCGGTAATCGGGCTTGCGGAACAGATTGGCGATGCGGCGCAGCACACCCTTTGCCTACACCCTTTACCCACGCTTTACAAGCGGAGCGTCTCTGGGTAAGTCCAAAGGCGTGAAGTCCACCACCCGGTCCCTCCGCGCCCTCAAGGGCGTCCGGCCCATCGTCTGCCTGACCGCCTACGATGTGAGCACGGCCCGTATCGCGGACGCCGGCGGCGCCGACATCATCCTCGTCGGCGATTCCCTCGGCAACGCCGTCCTCGGGCTTCCTGACACCGTCGGCGTGACCTTGGACATGATGATTCACCACGCCGCCGCGGTCGCCCGCGCGAAGACGGAAGCCCTCGTGGTCGGCGACCTCCCCTTCGGGCTGGCCCATGATAGTTTTCCGAAGCTCCTCGGCTATTGCCGCCGCTTCCTCCAGGAAGGCGGCGTCAAGGCCGTGAAGATCGAAGGCGGCGCTTCGCTCGCACCGTCCATCGCCCGGCTGGTCGACGCCGGCATCCCGGTCATGGGTCACGTCGGCATGCTGCCCCAACGCGTCCACTCGGCCGGCTATCGCCGCCGCGGACTCACTCCCGAAGACCGGCAGAAGATCCTGGTCGACGCCCAAGCCGTGGCCGCCGCCGGCGCCTTCGCGATCGTCGTCGAATGCGTCGACGAGAAATTCATGCCGCAGATCACCCAGGCGGTCTCCGTGCCGACGATCGGCATCGGCTCCGGCCGCGGCTGCGACGGGCAGATCCTCGTCATTCATGACCTGCTCGGGCTCACGCCGGAACCTCCGCCCTTCGCCCGCCCAGAAGCCAACCTGCACCGTGACGCGGTGGCGGCCGTGCGCCGCTGGGCCGCCAAGGTGCGCACCAAGAAATCCAAATGAACTGCGTCATCTTCGGAGCCGGCGGATGGGGAACGGCCATGGCGATCCACCTCGCCCGCCAAGGCCAGACCGTCACGCTGGTGCCGCGTCGCGCCGAACAGGCCCTCGCCCTCGCCACCACCCGCGAGAACCAGGATTACCTCCCGGGACATCGTCTCGACGACTCCATCCAGATCGGCCTCGAACCGCTGCCGGCGCTCATGGACGCGGACCTGGTCTTCCTGGCCTGCCCGTCCAAGGGCTTGCCCGAACTGCTGAAGTCCATCGGCCCGGCGGTGCGCGGCTCTTCCGCCAAGATGGCCATCTCGCTCTGCAAAGGCCTCGACCTCTCCACGCTGCGTCGTCCGTCCGAGATGATGGCCGAGGCCTTCGGCCCGATCCCGGTCGGCACGCTCAGCGGACCGAGCAACGCCGACGAAGTCGCCCGCGGTCTCCCCACGGCGCTGGTGCTCGCCGCGGTCACGGACGATGCGCTCCTCAAGGAAGTCCAGGCGGCCGTCAGCGGGCCGACGCTCCGGGCTTACACTTCGACCGACCTCATCGGCGTGGAGATCGGCGGGACGCTCAAGAACGTCTACGCGCTGGGCGCCGGCCTCTGCGACGGCCTCGGCCTCGGCTCCAACGCGAAAGCCGCGATGCTCACGCGTTCGCTGCAGGAGATGGCTCGTCTCGGCGAGGCCCTCGGCGCTCGGCCGGAAACCTTCCTCGGACTGGGCGGCGTCGGCGACCTCATGGCCACCGCGCACGGCTCCTGGAGCCGCAACCGTTCCCTCGGCGAACAGCTCGCCAAAGACCCGCAAGGCACGCTCGCGGCGTTGGCCTCCCGCAAGGAAGCCGTCGAAGGTCACCGCGCGGCCGAAGCCCTGTCCAAACTGGCGAACAGCCGCGGACTCGAAGCGCCGATCCTTTCCTGCCTGCACGCGATCCTCTACAAGGGACTCGACCCGCGCGCGGGCGTCGTCGCGCTGATGACCCGCGACCTCCGCCCGGAGGCATGAGCGACCTGGGCGTCTGTTCACGTCCGTCGCCCATCGCCGGCCTCGGGCTTTTCGCCACGCGCGCGTTCGCGCCCCAGGAACGCATCGCCGCCTACACCGGGAGGCTGGTCACGAGACCACCGGACGAAACCAAGGCCGGCGGCAAGATCTTCGCCCTCGAGATCGCCCCGGGGACATGGCTGGACGGCTCCGACGAGGACAACCTCTCCCGGCATGCCAACCACGCCTGCCATCCGAACGCCGAACTGGTCTGGGACAAGGCCAGCTCGACCGCTTGGCTCACCGCCATGCACCCCATCGCCACCGACGAAGAAATCACCTTCGATTATGGATTTTCGCTCGCCGAAAGCCTCTTTCACCCATGCGCCTGCGGCGCTCCGGATTGCGTCGGTCGGATCATCGCCACCCCCCTCCGGCCCGCCTTCCGCCGACACCTGCGTTTTTCACGTCCAAGGGATTGACCACCCGCGTCGTGACAGTCAGTTTTCGCAGGTCAAACAGCCTATTTATCCATGAAAAAAGTCGCCCTTACCGAGCTCGATCCCCGGCTCCAGAAACAGATCGCCGCGGCCGACCAGCAACTGAAGACGAACCCTCAGTACGCGATCGAGGTCCTGTCCGGCATCCTGGTCCGTAACCCTGGCTGCATCGAAGTCCGCCGGACGCTCCGCAAGGCCCAGAAAGCCCTCCTCGGCACCAAGAAAGGACTGTTCGACGGCATCACCGGCGCCCTGACCTCAGGCAAAATCGCCAAGGCCGTCGAAGCCGATCCGATCGCCGCGATCGCCGCCGCCGAGGAGACCCTCGGAAAGAAGCCCACCGACGCCAACGCGAACAAGACCCTGGCCCTCGCCGGCATCACGCTCGGCTTCCATGAACTGGCCGCTTTCGCCTACGAGGAACTGTCCACCAACGAACCGACCCAGGTGCAGCACTTCGTCGACCTCGCCAACGTCTGGATCAGCGCCGGCGAGAACGACCAGGCCCTCAACGCCGCCGACAAGGGCCTCAAGCTCTTCCCTGGCAACGGCGACCTGCAGGAAGCCGTCCGCAAAGCCTCGGTCAACAAGACCATGAAGAAAGGCAACTGGGAGGACAAAGGGGACTTCCAGTCCAAGCTCAAGGACAAGGACGAAGCCCTCCGCCTCGACCAGGCCTCGCGCACCGTCACCGACGCGGCCACCGCCATCACGCAGGCCGCCGAGTACGCCCAGAAAATCCAGGCTTCGCCGGATAACCTCGACCTCTACCGCGAGATCGTCCGCATGTTCGTCATCGCCGAAGACCTCGACAGCGCGATCGCCTGGCTCCAGCGCGGCCGCCTCACGACCCTCGGCAAGGCCGACACTTCGCTCGAACGCCAGGAGAGCGACCTGATCACCCGACGCTACGAACGCATCTCCAAGCAGCTGCGCGAAGCCATCGCCGCCAACCCCGCCGACACGGCCAGCAAGGACGCCCTCGCCAAGAACGAGACGGAGCTCGCCGACTTCCGCCTCAAGACCTCCATCTCCCTGGTCGAACGCTACCCGAACGACTTCTCCTACCGCTACGAGCTCGGCGCCCTGCTGCTGACCGCCAACCGCCTCGACGAAGCCGTGCAGCAGCTCCAGTACGCCCAGCGTAACCCGAAGTTCCGCCAGCCCGCCCTCCTCGCCATCGGCCGCGCCTTCACCCTCGGCGGCAAATATGACCTCGCGATCGAGCAGCTCACCGCCGCCAAGAGCGAGGTGCAGCTGATGAACGACCTGAAGAAAGAGATCATCTACGCCCTCGGCGACACGTTCGAGAAGATGGGCAAGGCCAAGGAAGCCGTCGACGAATACAAGGTCATCTACATGGCCGATTCCGGCTACCGCGACGTCGCGAAGAAGATCAACGACTTCTACGAGAGCCAGAAGGGCCCTGCCGCCTGATCCACCCACGACGTCACCCGACCGCGGACGGCCACCCCGCCCGCCTACCCTTTCCTGCCCATGGCCCTCACTCCCTTTAAGAGCAAACTCATCGCCGACGTCGGCATCAGCATGGGAGACGAAGGCAAAGGCCGGCTCATCCCTGAGATCGTCCGCGAATTACAGACGCTCACCGGTCGCCGCGACGTGGTCGGCACGGTCCTCAAGGTCAACGGTGGCGCCAATTCCGGCCACACGGTCGCCGGCCTGAAGCTCAACCTGCTCCCCGGCGGCGTGGCCGAACATGACGTGGCCTGCCTGGCGCTCGGCGCCGGCGTCGTGGCCGACCCGCGCAAGGCGCTCTGGGAAGCCCTGCCCCTGGAGAAGATCGGCATCCCGGTCCTGAACCGCCTGCTCATCGACGAACGCTGCATGATCAGCGACGTCTCCCACCGCATCCTCGATCTCGCCTGGGAAGACTACCGCATCAACATCCTCGGCCACGAAGCCCGCGGCTCGACCGGCCGCGGCATCACGCCCGCCTACGCGGACGAAGTCGGCCAGTTCCAGATCCACTATTCGGAGTTCCTCGGCGCCAAGTCCGACTACGCGACGCGCCTCTCCGCCCGCCTCGACCGCGCCGCTTCCATCGTGCGCGACGTCTGCAAGCTTTCGCCCGAGAAGTGGGCCGGCCTCTTCGCCAAGCTCACCGAGGCCGAACTCCGCGCGAACAAGGGCGCCATCGAATCCGGCGTCTTCAAGCCGGTCGAATTCGACTTCACCCGCTTCGCTGGCAAGACTCCTTTCTCGTTCGACCACGCCGCCGTGCTCGACTGCTACTGGCAGGCCGGCGCCGCCCTCGCCCACGCCATCGGCGACGTCCGTGAACGCATCCTCGGCGACCTCGCCGCCGACCGCCGCATCATCGGCGAGTTCGGCCAGGCCTACTGGCTCGACAAGCGCGCGGGCTTCGCCCCGAACGTCACGGCCTCCCACACCTACACGCCCGAGTTCTTCCAGTCCGCCGGCATCCCCGTGCAGGCGATCCATACGGTGGGCTGCTGCAAGGCCTACGACACCAAGGTCGGCACGCACGTCTTCCTGACGAAGATGCCGGAAGAGCACCCGCTCCAGCGCGCCCTCGCCAGACTCGAGTTCGGCACCAGCACGGGCCGCCAACGCATGGTCGGCTGGTCGGACCTGGTCGAGAAAGCCGACGCTCTCCGCTACGGCGGCTACGACGACATCGTCCTGAACAAGCTCGACGCCCTCTCGCCCCATGGCGAGTGGAAGGGCGGCGACCTGCTCGTCTGCACCGGCTACCGCGACACCGCCGGCAAGGTCGTGTCCGGCGTCCCCCGCAACGACGCTGTCCGTCGCACGCTCCAGCCCATCTACGCCACCCTGCCCGGCTGGACGGCCGACATCACGAAGGTCCGCTCCTACGCCCAGCTCCCGGCCGAAGCGCGGCGTTACGTCGCCTTTACGATGGCTGAGATCGTCCGCCTCGCTTCGCGTGGCGGCTCCCTGTCCACCATCCCGAACCTGCGCTACATCGGCGTCGGCCCGGACCCTGACCAGATCATCTCGGACGTCCCCGCTACCGTCGAGCTGATCAAGCAAGCCTGAGGTCAGAGCAACGTCCCGCGCAAGACCAAGGCGGCGACGACGAAGTAGATGACAAGGCCGGTGACGTCCACGATGGTCGCCACGAACGGCGCGGCCGCCTTGGCTGGATCGAAGCCGAGCCGACGCAGGATGAACGGCAGCATGGCGCCCGAAAGACTGCCCCACAGCACGACGCCGACCAAAGACAGGAATATCACGAAGCCGATCAGCACCCAGTGCGGCCCATACCCGTATTCCTGGCCGCATAGCGACGGGAAGAACTCATGCCAGATGGCGATACGGGCGAAGCCGATGACGCCGAGAATTAGGCCGAGTGTGAGGCCGCTCATGACTTCACGGCGGAACACCCGGAACCAGTCGCGCAAGGTGACCTCGGACAAGGCCATCGCGCGGATGACGAGGGCGGACGACTGCGAGCCGGAGTTGCCACCGGACGAGATGATCAACGGCAGGAACAGCGATAGCACGACCGCCTTCTGGATCTCACCTTCGAAGAACCCCATGGCGGTGGCGGTGAACATCTCGCCGACGAAGAGGATAACCAGCCAGCCGGCCCGCTGGCGGACCAGCTGCATGAGCGGCGTCTCCAAGAGCGGCTCGTCCGGGACCTCGGCGCCGCCGAGCAGCGCGATATCGCGCGTGGCTTCTTCGGTCGCGGCTTCGAGCACGTCGTCCACCGTGACGATGCCGACGACCTTTTGTTCGGCGTTGACCACCGGGATAATCGTACGCGCATGGCGACGGAACATGGCCAGAGCGTCGGCGCGCGTGGAGTTGACCTTGAGGAAAAGCGGGGGCGCGGCCGGAAGGTCCGCGACCTTGACGTGGGGATCTGCCCGGAAGATGTCTCGGATCCGATGCACTCCGACCAGCCGTCCGTCGGGGTCGACCGAACAGACGACGTGGACGTAATAGACCTCCTTGGCCCGATCGCGTACATGATCCAAGGCCTGCTGGACGGTCCAGTCGCGGCTCAGGCTGACGAAACTCGTCGTCATCATGCGCCCGACGCTCTCCTTGGGGTAGCCGAGCAGCTGGACGGCGATACGCTGTTGCGCAGGATCGAGCAGGCCGAGCAGACGCACGGCGTCCTCAGGACATTCCTCGAGGAAGGCGGTGCGGTCATCGTCCGACATCGAATTGAGGATTTCGGCGGCCTCGTGGACGCCAAGCGAACGGATCAACGCCTCCTGAGCGTCGGAATCCATGTAGCCGAAGATCTCCGACGCGGAGGCCTTGGGCAGCAACCGGAAACTGACGGCCATCTGGACAGGATCCAGCTTCTTGAAAAGGTCGGCCCCGTCGGCATGGGGCAATTCGAGCACCAGCTTACGTAAGGCCGCGAAATCACGCTTTTCGACAAGGACGCTGATGTCCTCGATGTGCTTTGGATTTGCAGACATCGTCCCTCATCCTCATCCCGTTGGAAGCCCTCGGCAAACCTTATCCCGATGTCAGACCTGGAACATAACTTCGCGATCCCCCTCTGGGCGCTCGTCGACCAGACCAAGGTCGAGGCCGGCAAGTCGGACATGCGCGGCCTGGCCAAGGAGCTCGGCAAGTGGCTGGCCCACAACTTCGACGTCGACCACAAGGGCGTGGCGATCGAGGAACCCTCCGGCACCGAGCCCGGCGCGATGCCGATGTTCGTCGTCGCCAGCGTCCCGCAGGCGCACTGGCACGTGATGGTCGCCCTTGCCCAGAGCCGCGCTTGCCAGCTGTTCGTGGTCCTGCCGACGGAAAGCGGCGCGTTCCGGCTGCAGGAACTGAACGTCCCGAAGCCGGAGTGATCAGGCCGCGAAGACCTTGACGGTCTCGAGGTGCAGTTCGGCTACTTCCTCCAGCGTGAGGCCGCCCCACTTATAACCGCCGGCCAAGGCGAAGATGTGCGGAATCTTCCGCGCACGCGCCCAGTGGACGACGAGCTTCTCACGCTTACGGATGATGTCCTTGGTGATGCCCTTCATGCCACCGGCCTTCTCATAGGTGTCCATGCCGGCGTTGTAGATGAGGAAGTCGACCCGCTCCAGGGAGTGCAGCGCGTCCTCGACGTGGCCGAGGTAACCCTTGGGGTTGTCGACCTCGACGTAGAAATGACGGTCAGGGACGGTCGGCTCCCAGGAGTCGAAGGAATTGACGGTGACGTCGGCGAGGCAGACGTGGGGATGCTCGCCGAGGATGTCGAACGTCCCGCCGCCGGCATGGGCGTCGAGATCGAGGATGCCGACGGTCTTCACCTTCCTGAGCGCTTCGAGCGCCGCCAAGGCCAGCCCGTTGAACTGGCAGAAGCCATTGCCGGCGTTACGGCGGGCATGATGCAGGCCGCTGGAGAGGCTGCCCGAGCGGCCGTGCTTCAAGGCCTCCTTCACGGCGTCGCGCATGCCGCCGGTCGAGGCAAGGATGCTGTCCAGCAAGGGCTGCGACCAAGGCCCGACCTCCAGGAAGGCGCCTTTGTCCTCGAAGGTGCTCCGCACATGCTCAGGCGTATGGATGAGCTCGAGCTCCTTGCGGGTCGCGAGTTTGGGCGCCTCGAGCCAGACCTCCCCGGCCTTGCCCGCCTCGATCATGCCGGCCACCAGCCCCGCCTTGCTGACGGTCTCGATCTTGCCCTCGACGACATACGTCGGGCTGTAGAAGACGGTGAGCGGCGGCGACGGCATAAGAATGTTATGCCCATGGCCGGCCCCTTCGTCAAATCGCCCGCCTGTCATAGGTTGCAGGTTGGCATCAACAGGACCGAGCCTCATCCTACGGAAAACCCCGCCCATGCCCTTCGACCCCAAGATTCCACGAGAACTCGCGAATAAACTCGGGCGCGAGGCGATGCAGGCCATCGAGCTGGGTCTCTACGCCTCGCCGAGCAGCCGGCAGGTCGACATCGCCGCCGACATCGCTTCGTCGGTCGCGCGGACCAACCACCTGCCCCCTGACCATCGTCACACCTTCCCCCGGACGGGACCATTCGCAACCGCCGTCGAAGTGACGGAAGAGACCTCCCTCGCGGCGGCCGCGCGTCATGACGCGGCCGGACTGCGGACGCTCGTTCTCAACTTCGCCTCCGCTACCGTCCCCGGCGGCGGCTTCCTCGCCGGCGAACGTGCCCAGGAGGAATACCATTGCCGCTCCTCCGCGCTTTTCGCCTGCCAGCTCAACGGCCCGATGTACGCCTTCCATCTGCAGCAAGGCAACGCGCTCCGCACCGACGCGATGATCTATTCCCCCGACGTCCCGGTCTTCCGCGATGACGACCATCGGATGCGGGAAAAGCCCTTCAAGGTCGCCTTCGTGTCGGCCGCCGCATGCGACGCGCGCGATGTCGCCCCGCTCGACCGACCGAAGATCGCCGGGGCCATGGGCGCGCGCATCATCAAGGTGCTCGCGGTCGCCCAAGCCAACGGGCACGACGCGCTCGTCCTCGGCGCCTGGGGTTGCGGCAACTTCGGCAACGACCCGGCGCTCATCGCCGACCTCTTCCGCCAAGCGCTCGAGGGCCCCTTCAAGGGCGCCTTCCGCCACGTGACTTTCGCGATCGTGGATACGACGTCAGACCAACGCTGCCTCAACCAGTTCCGGCTCGCGCTGGCCCAGAAGACCTCGCCGTCTCACAACTGAGGCTCAACCCTTCGCCTGCTTGACCAGACGACGGAGGATGACGGCAGCCTCGGCCTGACCCGAAGCAAAGAAAAAAACGACATCGCCACCGGTGTCCCGGTCGATCTCGAGCGCGTCGGCGTAGACGGTCACGTCCAGGATCTTGGTGAGCTTGAAGTTCAGGCTCTTGAGGTTGCCGGTGAAGATAACACGCTTCGAGGTGAAGACGAGAGTGCCGCTATCGATCTTCTCGAGCCGCTGTTCCGTCTGTCGCTCGACGTCATAAGAGCCTGTACGATAACGCAAGGGACCCCAGATCTTGATGCTGGTACCGAACCCGCCGTAACTGCGACGGGTAGTGACGCGCCTGTTCATCGCAAGCTCGACCTGGCGCGTCCAGAAACAACCTTCGGAACCCAGCTCCAACTCGCAGGGCATCTCCCTCAGAGGTGAACGGCACAGCGACCAAAGCCTCTGCGCGCTGTCGATCCTCGCCTGGAGCTTCGCATCAAGGCTGAGATTCATGTCCATCTGCTCAAGCTCCGACTGGAAGGCGGCATATGCGGAGGGCTCCATCACCTCGCCCCCGTCCTCCTGCTGCATCAAAGAGTTGAGACGTTGGTCGAAGACGGTCTGCATGACCTGGCCCATGGCCTCCCTGAGCTTCGCGTCCGAAAGGGGGACTTCCCGGCCCAGCAGGTCGATCTGTTCGCGTTTCTGCTTAGGGGCGATGGCTCGGGCCATGACGGTGAGCATGCCGACACGGAAATAGCTGGCAAAGGACTCACCATGGATTTCCTCAGCCGTCGCGGGATCAAGCCCGAAACTGAATGCGAGATTAGCGAGGTTCGCCTTCTCTTCCGGAGCGAAATATCGGTCTGAGAGGTAAGCCTCCACAGCCAACCGATACCATTTGTTCAAGTCGGTCCGACAACGTTTCTTGATATCATAACCGACTTTCTCGTTCAGTTCGACCCAGTCCGCCTCGGCAAGCAGACACTCGCGGGGCGCTTCCGCCAGCTTATCCCACACGGCCAGCAATCCGTCCTGATAACTCTTCCGGCCAAGGATACCATCGAAGAGATTACCGCCTTTCTGCTCCGGACGCGGAAACGGGGGTAACCGCTTAGGATCAGGCAGCACGGACAACAAGAGCCAGCCTGCCATGCCGGGCTTCCAGTAATGGTCGGAAGCACTTAACTCGCCTGATGAGAGTTTTGCGCGGACGTCTTCCAAGACGTATGCGCCGATTTCGACGCCAGCCCGGGCGATATGGATCAATTCGGATGACATCGGTTTACTTGCTCAGACCTAGGATCGCCTCAGCCACGGTCGCTCCGAGGAAATCATAGCCGGCGCCGGTGAAGTGCACGTCGAGGGGCGGCTGGAACTCCTTCAGGCGGGGCGTCATCGCACCGAACAGGTCATCGGTCGGGATGCCGTGCTTCTTCATGACTTCGGCGGCGAGGGCGTTCTTATCGACGACGGACTGCGCGGTCTGCTTCTGGGCCGGATTATCCGGGATGGGCGTCGTGCTGGCCCAGATGAGCTTCGCGCCGGTCTTCTCAAGTCGGCCGACGATCTCTTCCAACCGCTTGACGTAATCCGCCGCCGGGGTCGCACGATCATGGATGCCGAAGTTGAAGTGGACGACATCCCACTTCCCTTCGCCGAGCCATACGTCGAGGTTCTTGAGCCCGGAAGCGGTCGGCCCGCAATTCGCGGGAGCGCGATGGACGTTGGCTTTGCCCGCAAGGGCTTTGCGGGTCGGCTGGGTGTAGCCGCGCGAGACGGAATCGCCGATGAGCAAGATACGGGGCAGCTTCGGATCGTCCTTCACGAAATCCCACGCATTCGACCTGCCGGCGACCTTGTCGTGCTTGTGCAGTGGCAGGTAGAAATTACCGAGCTGAGACTGCAGCACCTTTTCCCAAGCCTGCTCTTCCGGGGAAAGCTTAGCGACCAAGGCCTGATACTTCTCCTCCACCGCGGCATCCTGGGCGGCCTTCTTCGCCGCGGCCTGGGCGGCGGCCTCCTTGGCGTTCGTCGGCTCACCCTTCGGCGGTTCGGCGGCAACCGATGCGAAGGCAAGGCACAGCAAGGCGAGCAAGGGCTTCATGGGGATTCCCCATCCTGCATGAGCCCGCTCCCCCATCAAGCCGTGACTGCCGCCAAGGCCTGCGATAGCAAGCGTCGCCGATGAGCAAAGGTTCGCCGGGCCGCCTCGGCGGAAGCCGCCTGCAGGCTCGCCACTCCCTCGGGCCCGTTAGCCGCCCGGACGAATTCCCCATCCTCTTCGGCCCAAAGGCATGCGGTCCGGCCGTCGATCTCGGAATGGAATTGCATGCCGAAGGAACGCCCCAGCCGGAACATCTGGACGGGACAGACCGGCGTCGATGCCAGCCGGATCGCACCCGCCGGAAGCTCACAGGCGTCGCCATGCCAGTGGAGCACCTCGATGCTCGCCGGCAAGCCGCGGGTGATGACGTCCGTGCCCACGAAATCCAAACGACCCCAGCCGACCTCGCGCAACCTGCGGCCGGAGGCATCGGCCATCGGCGCGACCTTTGCCCTCGCGGCATGCGCCATCAGCTGCATCCCGAGGCAGACGCCGATGTTCGGCCAGTCGTTGGCGATACGATGACGCAGGAGTTCGACGACCGGCGCCAACCACGAAAACTCGGGCTTGCCGATGTCAGCCACGCCCATCGGGCCGCCCATGACGATAAGCACATCTTTTTCTCCAAGGTCCTCCGGCAGGGCGGCGCAACGAAACGCCTCGATGACCTCCACGTGATAGCCCGCCTCACGAAGCAGCTCATCTAACATGCCCGGACCTTCATGGACGATGTTGGTCAGGCAGACGGCGCGTGGCATCTTGGCGCAATTTTTCAAAGCGAGACCGACACTGGCAAGTCCGCACGGAGATTCGCCTATTTCTGGCGAATTTCCGACAGCGTCATGAGCCTACCTCGGCACGCCGCTCATCGGATGCTCGGTGACGGCCTTCCAGGCGATCTCCTGCAACATCCGGTTGAGTTTCTCGGCTTCAGGCATCTTCGCGAGCTGGCTGACGACCGGCAGGCCCACAGGGCTTCGACGATAGATGACGGCGAAATGGCAATAGGCGGAGAGCACCCTGATCTGCGGACCCGGGTGGCCGAGCACATCGGTGAAGAGCTCATTCTGGGTCTTGATGCCAGGCGCCTCGCCCCTCATGACCTTATCGCGCAGCGCCATGACCGCCTCGCCGCTTGGGACGATGGCGACCTTCGCCGACGGGATGCGGACGTTGATTTCTTTCACGTGATCTTCGATCAGCTTGAAGTACGGGTCATGCTTGGCTCGCAGCTGAGCAAGCGTGATCGCGTCGCGGTCGATGCTCGTCGGTCGGTTCCTGCTGAGCCAGATCGCCGGATCCTCGTAAGGGACCCAGTTCTGCTGCAGGGTGAAACGGATCTTGGGATTATGCTCCAGGCCCAGCTTCACGAAGTTCTCGATACCGGCGTCCGGCAGGAACGTCGGCGACATCGTGAAAAGATCGGCCTTGCCCGCCTGAAGGACCGGCTTCGCCTTGTTCTTCTCCGGCGGCAGGTCCCAATGCTGGATGACCTTGGAGCCACCGATGGAAGAGATCGCCAGCTGCTCGTGCCCTTGGATGCCGGCGGCCTTGGCCATCTCGGCGACCAGCGGCGGCATCCACACATGGAAACTATGGCCGGCGGTCAGCACCTTCAGCCCGGCCGGCGCTTCGTCTGCCGCCGGCAGCACGGAGCTGATCGTAGCCAGGACCAGCAGGACGAGAACACGGAAGAAGCGCATCGGATCGCTTACTTGCTGGAACGATAAGGCCCGGCCGGGAGACCGTCCTTGCCCGCGGAGTAGACGCTGACTTCCGGGAAGTTGGCCCAAGCGTAGCGGACTTCCTTGGGCTCCTTCACGCCGGCGGCGGAGACGGCGACCTGCGCGCCGTCGGCCTTGGCCTGGCCGAAGACCCATTTTCCATCGGCGGCCAGCAGGCCGAAGCCTTTGCCGTCATTATTCAAGATCACGGCACGATCGTAGGTCAGCACCCAGGCATCGCCCTTGCGCTCAGACTTCACGACTCGCGGAGCCTCGCCGTCCGTGCGAGTCTTGTAAACCCGCTGGAGGGCGACGTAAGCGAGACGCTCGCCGACGGGAAGCTTGTCCTTCGGATGGATGTCCTTCTCCTCGCCGAGGTCGATGTTCACGGACTGCATCGCGCCGGGAACGTTATCCGCGATCCACTCCATGGACTCACGGATACGGGGCCAGCCGGCGTCTTCGACGGCCAGCTCCGGCTTACGGGCCATGAAGCGAGGCAGCTGGACGATGATGAACGGGAATTCCCTGCCCCAGGCCTTATGCCAGGACTTGATCATGGAACCGAGGACCCACTTGTAGGCCTCAGGCTGGCCGGCATTGGATTCGCCCTGATACCAGATGACGCCGCGGAAGCTGTGGCCGATCCAAGGGTGCACCATGCCGTTCCAGTTCATATGGGGACCGTTGCTCCAGACCGGACCGAACTTGGAGGCGTCCTGCTTGAGCTTCGCAAGAACCTTGGCGTCCTTCTCGACGGCGATCCGATCCTGCAACTTCTTGAGGGCGTCGGCGCGGGCCTTGATGCCGGCGGCTTCCCGGGTATCAAAGTCTTTCGCGTCGGGGACATCGGCGTACATGCCCTTAGGACCCCAGGCTTCGGCACGGGTACCACCGATGGACGAGACGATGAGCCCGATGGGCTGCTTGAGATTGGCCCTGAGTTCGCGACCGAAATAGAAGGCGGAGGCGGAGAAGCTGGGCACGGTCTTAGGATCGGCGAGCACCCAGGCGCCGCCCTTGATGTCTTCGACGGGCTCGGCGGAAGGAATACGCGCCACGGTGAACATGCGGATGCCCGCGTCGGCCGGACGGCTGACAGCATCCTTGAGCGCATGGGTCGCGTTCACGGTCCAGTCCATGTTGGACTGACCGGAACCGACCCAGACCTCGCCGACGATGACGTCCTTGGCCACGACCTTTTCGTCGCCGGAGGCGATCACCAGGTCGGCGCCTTGCTCGGTCGCCTTGAGTCCCTTGAGCGAGGTCCGGAAGACGCCGTCGGCGCCGGCGACGGCCTCGGCTTTCGCTTCCCCGAGGGAGACGACGACCTTGGCCCCGGGACGAGCCTTGCCGTAGACGGCGGACTCACCTGCCTGGAGCACGGCGTGGTCGGAGAACAGACGGTTGACCTTGAGCTCGGCGGCGTTGACCAGCGCGGAGCAGCAAAGCACGAGGGATGCGAGGCGGGGTAGCATGAGGACAGCAGACCTCGCCGACGGAAGATGGCAAGCCTGTCTCCGGAAGACGGTTGAAACTCCTCGGGCGGAGCGTTGTTATATCAATACCATGAAGCACCTACCCCTGCTCCTTATCGCCGCCCTTGGCTTTGCGGCCGAGGACGCCCCTCGCCGTAACTTCCGTCCTGAACAAGCCCCCGAAGGCAGGGCTAACCAGGCGCCCAACCCTCGGCTCCCCGTCCCACTCTCCCCCGACGAACAGAAGCGACTCCATGAAGCGATGCAGAAGGCCAACCAAGACCCGGCCGTGAAGGAAGCCCGCGAACTGGCCGCCAAAGCCCAACAAGCCGCCGCCGAAGCCCAGAAGAAGGCCCACGAAGCCACGGAAGAAGCGGCCCGTAAAGCAGACCCCGAGGTCGCCCCGATCCTTGAAAAAATCCGCAAGGCGATGGAAAAGCGGCAACCGAACCAGAACGGTCGCCAACCCGAAGCGCAGCCTCGCGGCGATGAAGGCAACCGCCAGCCCAACTCCGAGCCCGGACGCTTCCGCGAAGGCGATCGCCAGCCGGAAGGCCAGCCCCGTGGCGAAGCCCCGCGTCAACGTGAAGGCAATCGTGAGCAGACCAACAATCGCATCGGACAGCTCCCGGGCCTGACCCCCGACGAACAGCAGCGCGTCCGCGAAGCCATGGCGAAAGCCAACGCCGAACCCGCCGTGAAGGAAGCCCGCGAAGCCGCCGCCGCCGCCCAGCGCAAGGCGATGGAGATCGCCGAGGACGCCGCCCGCAAGGCCGACCCCTCGATCGCCCCTCTGCTTGAAAAAATGCGCAAGGCCGGCGCCAATCGCCGACCCGAAGGCCAAGGACAGCCCGGCCGCAAGCAGCCTGAATAAGCACGGATTCGTCCGTATCAAAGGCCGGCCTTCCAGCCGGCCTTTTTATTTCCCATCCGGTCCGCGGGGCTCATATTAGGACTCACCCCATGCGCCTCCCCACGCTCGCCCTCACGGCTTTCAGCCTCCTGACCTTCGCTCGCGCCGAAGATAGCCGCGTCGGTCCGCTCAAGGACCTCAACGGATACTTCCCTTTCCCCGCGCCGAAGTCGGTCCAGGAATGGGAGCCCCGTCGCGATTTCGTCCGCCGCCAGCTGCTCGTCTCCCAAGGCCTCTGGCCGATGCCGACCAAGTCGCCGCTCAACGCGGTCATCCACGGCAAGATCGATCAGGGCGATTACACCGTCGAGAAGGTCTACTTCGAAAGCGCCCCGGGCTTCTTCGTCACGGGCAACCTCTATCGACCGAAGCACATCACGGGCAAGATCCCGGCCGTCGTGTTCCCTCACGGCCATTGGACGGACGCCCGCTTCCTCATCCAGCCTGACAAGTTCGTCCGCGAGGAGATCGCGACCGGCCAGGAACGGTTCGAGCAAGGCGGCCATTCCCGCTTCCAGTCGATGTGTGTCCAGCTCGCCCGCATGGGATGCATCGCGTGGCAGATCGACGCCCTGAGCGATTCCGACTCGAAGCAACTCTCGCCGGAAATCGTGCATAAGTTCGCCAAGCAGCGACCGGAGATGAATCGCACCGAGGGCTGGGGCCTTTACAGCCCGCAGGCCGAGGCGAACCTGCAGAGCGTGATGGGGCTCCAGACGCTCAATTCGATCCGCAGCGTCGACTTCCTGCTCACCTTGCCCGAAGTCGACCCCACCCGCCTCGCGGTGACGGGCTCCAGCGGGGGCGGCACGCAGACGATGCTGCTCGCCGCCGCCGACCCGCGTGTCGCCCTCTCCTACCCTGTCGTCATGGTGAGCACCGCGATGCAAGGCGGTTGCTCCTGCGAGAACGCCACGCTCCTCCGCGTGAACTCCGGCAACGTCGAGATCGCCGCCCTCTTCGCCCCGAAACCTCAAGGCATGAACACGGCCAACGACTGGACGAAAGAGATGGCGACCAAGGGCTTCCCGGAGCTGCAGAAACTCTACGGGCTCTATGGCAAGAAGGACTTCGTGACGCTTCAACGCGGCGAACACTTCCCGCATAACTACAACGCCGTCACGCGCATGGGGTTCTATGAGGTGCTGAACCGCCACTTCAAGCTGGGCCAGGTCTCGCCCATCGTCGAAAAGGATTACGTCCCGCTGCCCAAGGAAAAACTGACCGTCTGGGACGCGGAGCACCCGGCTCCG
>Ga0222712_10003092_pt1 | contig 18467 bp, 15 predicted proteins | sample C33_657DmetaG_FD_165043 | JGI IMG/M metagenome (GOLD analysis project Ga0222712, IMG submission 165043) | Estuarine water microbial communities from San Francisco Bay, California, United States - C33_657D | ecosystem: Environmental > Aquatic > Marine > Unclassified | place: USA: California...
CCTATTTTTGCGACCCAATTGACCCAAAAGGTCGTACAGTTGGCCGGTTCGTCTATCGGTTAGGACAGCCCCCTTTCACGGGGCAAAGACGGGTTCGATTCCCGTACCGGCTACAAAGCCTCTCATGCAAATGAGAGGCTTTTTTAATGCGAAGACGCGAAACAAGCTTGCTTGATTGAGCGTATGAGCGTTAAAAAAGCCAAACAAACGCTTCGCGTTTGTTTGAAAGGCTTTGGGTAAAACCACAGCCGAGTAAGTCGTTTTGAGCAAGGTGAAAAACGACAGTCCCGGCTTTGGGTAAGGCCAATGGATTGGGAAGACGTTTGAGCGAAGCGAGAACGGCAGTCCCGGCCGAGGAAGTCGACGAAATGAAATGAAGCCGAGAGTCCCGATGCGTATTTTCCGAAATTTTATAATTAAAACAAATATGTATAATACAGTTTAATTAATAATACTTACCTTTGGCGTAAGTATCTTAAAACGTTAGTATAATACTTAGTTTTGGAAATAAAGAAACCCTAAAGATTTGGAATGGTGATCAATCCCTGAAATTACCTGTAAACATTCAAGAGATAGCAAGAAGAAAATTAAGAATGCTGCATAGATCAGAGAACTTAGTGGACTTAACTATCCCGCCTTCAAATCACTTGGAGAAACTAAAAGGTTATTTGTCAGGATACTATTCCATCAGAATAAACAATAGATGGAGAATAATCTTCATCTGGAGTAATGAAAATGCAGAAGAAGTTGAAATTATTGACTACCATTAAATAGACTCTATGAAAAAATTAAAAAACATACACCCAGGAGATGTCTTAAAAGAAGAATTTCTTACCCCATTAGGAATAAGTGCTTACAGACTATGCATGGATATTGGAGTACCTCAAACAAGAATATCTGAAATACTAAAAGGCAATCGAAGTATAACTGCTGACACTGCTTTGAGACTTTCAAAATACTTTGGAAATACCCCAAACTTCTGGCTGGGACTTCAAAACGATTTTGACATTGAAGAAGAACTACTGTTAAAAGGAGCTGACCTAAAGCTTATTAAAAGATATTCGCCTAACTAAATTATTAAATCATTAGATATTAAACTATATTTATTTATGACACAATTCAAAAAATCAGCCATGAAAATAAAGTTTTCAATCATTCTAAGTTTGCTATTCATCCATTGTCTTCAAGCACAAACCATCGACCCATGGAAAATCAGTGCTAAAAATTGGGATACTAAAAATTATTATGGTGCAACTGTTGCAAATGGTATGATTGGTGTGGTGTCTTCTCAAGATCCATTTAAAGTAAAGGATGTCATATTAGCTGGCGCCTATGATTTATATGGCAGAGGCAGGGTGAGTAATTTTTTGAGAAGTTTTAATTTGTTAAATATGCAAGTGCGCATTGATTGCGCAGAAATGCAGGCAAATAATGTTCAAGCAATGACCCAAAGCTTGAATATGAAAGAGGCAAGCTTTACAACTAATTTTGAGTATGGTGATAAAGCAACAATAAGCTATACCTATTATGCATTAAGACAATTACCATTTACGGTGTTAATGGATGTGGTGATTACGGCGAAAAAAGATATTGAATTGGGCGCTTCAAGTGTGATGGAAGCACCAGATGCATTAAAAGAAGTACAAAACTATTACAACGAAATTGATCGTCCACATGTAGTGATTAGTCTTTTAACATCTGCTGCTAAAAGTCCAACTGGCAAGTTGACGATGTGCGCATCCAATACTTTTTTATTTAGTGAGCCACATGGTGCTGAGCCAAGAGTGATTCATGAAATGTGGGATAATAATATGCACTTGATGAAGTTTTCAAAAAAAATGAAAGCAGGTACCAAATATAATTTTTCAATCGCTGGAAGTTCTATCACATCTGCACACCATGACGACCCTTTAAATGAGGCAGAAAGATTAACCATTTTTGCAAAACTAGAGGGAAGAGAAAGATTGATACAACATCATCAATCTGCTTGGGCGGATTTATGGAAGAGTGATATTCGCATTGAAGGAGATGATCAAGCACAACAAGATATCAGAAGCATGTTGTATCATTTATATTCATTTGTTCGTCCAGGTTCCAATTTGAGTCCCTCTCCGATGGGCTTATCTGGATTAGGTTACAATGGACATGTATTTTGGGACACTGAATTATGGATGTATCCTCCATTATTATTGTTACAACCAGAAATGGCTAAGTCGATGATTCAATATCGTTTTGATAGATTGACTGCTGCAAAAAGAAATGCATTCAATCATGGATTTAAAGGCGCTATGTTTCCATGGGAAAGTGCTGGATCTGGCGTGGAAGAAACACCAGTCTGGGCCTTGAGTGGACCATTTGAACACCATATTACAGCTTGTGTGGGATTTGCAGCATGGAATTACTACTTAGTCACTCAAGACAAAGCATGGTTGAAAGAAATTGGTTGGCCATTGTTAAAAGAAACTGCAGATTTTTGGGCTAGTAGAGTGGAAAGAAAAGGCCCTGGAAGATTTGAAATCAATAATGTGGTTGCAGCAGATGAGTGGGCAGAAAATGTAGACAATAACGCATTTACAAATGCAACGGCGATTGCCAATTTAGAAGCAGCAAATAAAGCGGCTGCAATTCTTGGATACCCGCAACAACAAGATTGGGCTGTCGTAGCAAAAAACATTCCGATTCTGACAATGCTCGATCAAAACGGTGCAAAAATTACACAAGAACATGCCACTTATAAAGGTGAGGGCATCAAACAGGCAGATGTGAATCTTTTAGCATTTCCTTTAAAATCAATTACAGATAAGGGACAAGTAAAAAGAGATCTGGACTATTATTCGGTTAGAGTGCCGAATCAAGGAACGCCTGCGATGACCCAAGCTATTTTTGCTTTATTGTATGCAAGATTAGGAGAGACAGAAAATGCATATCATTTTTTCAAAGATGCGTATCAACTTAATTTGAATCCACCATTCAGAGTGATTGCTGAGACGAAAGGAGGAACAAACCCTTATTTTGGAACAGGTGCTGGAGGAATTTTACAATCGATGCTCATGGGATTTGGTGGTCTTGATATTACCGAAAATGGTATTATACAATTGCCTACAAAGCTTCCTGCAAAATGGAAGAAATTAGAAATAACTGGCGTGTTAGGAAAAAACTATGTGGCCCAATAACATTGGATAGAGCTGATTAGATAAAAGGGGTCTATCTAAAACTTGCGCGACTAATCCTATCGTTGAGGGATTTCCCAATTCCAATTTCAGGGAATCTTTCAATAATGATGCAGTCAAGATCCATGCCATCTAAATCGTACATGGCCTTGTATAAATTAGCACTTGCTTCTTCTAAATCTCCAGTGATAGATAATTGAATACTTGTTGCATTGGATTGTTCCATTATTGTTTTACCAAGTGTAAGCACACCAATATGCAGGGTTGGATTTTGAATAATAAAATTAGATATACAATCTACAATATGAAACTTTGTTCTTGGCGCGTAATGCATTGGCGACATGCCAGGCGTAGTGACTTTTTCTTTTTTTGTTGCAAGTACTTTTGATTTACCGGCAATGAATTCTATTGCGTCAACACTAATCGCACCTTGTCGATAAATCACGGGTGCATTTTCATGAAACCCAACTATGGTGGACTCAATACCTTTTGAACAAATATCCCCTTCCAAAATACATGGTAATGCATCTCCAAAATAATCATGTACCATTTTTGAATTCGTTGGGCTGATTCTTGTATATGGGTTGGCACTTGGTGCCACCAAAGGAAAGTCTAACTGTTTCAATAAGGCTAAAGTCACTGCATGATTCGGGATTCTAACAGCTACCAAATGACTGCCAGAAGTAACACTATGAGGAATGATTGATTTTTTGGGTAAAAGTAAAGTCAAAGGTCCAGGCCAAAAAGCCTCTGCCAATTTCCTTGCATTTGGAGGGATTTCGTTCACAAATTTAGAAACTTCGGAAATACAATGGGTATGAAGAATCAGGGGATTACAAGTGGGTCTATTTTTTAATTGAAATATTTTATGAATAGCCTGCTCATTGAAAGCACTTCCAGCTAGGCCATACACCGTTTCAGTAGGAATAGCTACAAGCTCTCCTTGATTGAGCGCATTCACTGCAATGGATATATTACTTGTAATCATTCCTGCCTTAGCTGTTATTTTTTGATCTAGGTTCTATTTTTATTTATGCTGTGAGTTTAAAATGTGTGTCTTCCAATGCCATTAAAACTCCTTTAATTGATCAAGGGACTTAGTTAAAACAATCCATCCAATACTTTGATTCTTCGTCTTTTACCCCATATTTTTATTTGGGTCGAGAACATCTTATTAGAATGCAATTCAATTTTATAATTCATCAAGCCTAGTATTAATTCTGATGCTTCTTGTTTTGAAAAAAAACTACTAATTAAATCAACAGAGTATACTTTTTTCATAAAAAATTTATATAAATAGAGGGGGTTTCATAATAAAAACCTTCTATTTTTGCTTAGAACAACAAAATTGACTTAATTTTAAGATAAGTGTTTATTTATCTTTATTATATTTATTATAAATCTATTTTATGAACTATACATTGCATCAATTAAGGATTTATTTAAAAGTCACTGAAACTTTGAGCATCACAAAGACTGCTGAAAAATTAAATTTAACGCAGCCTGCGATTTCGATTCAATTAAAGAATTTTCAAGATCAGTTTGATTATCCTTTGATAGAAATCATCAATAAAAAAATTCAGGTTACAGGTTTAGGGAAAGAAATTGCAATTGCTGCTGAAAGTATTATCAATGAAATTGATAATATCAATTATAAATCGCAGAATTATAAAAACAAATTAGCAGGGCATCTTAAAATAGCCATCGTATCTACTGGTAAATATATTATGCCCTATTTTTTAGGAGACTACTTAAAACAAAACAGTGGCGTTGATTTAACAATGGATGTTACAAATTATAGTAAAGTACTTAGTAGTTTATTGCAATATGAAATAGATTTTGCTTTGATATCCCATGATCCAGATAATATCAAATTTGAAAAATTTGATTTAATTCAAAACGAATTATTTCTAGTAGGAAGTAATGCATCAAATAACCCATTGATTGGAGAAAAAGCAATTACAGAAAGTACTTTCTTATTTAGAGAAGAGGGTTCTAGAACTAGACTTGTGATGGAAAATTTTATTGCAAAAAATAAAATTAAAATAAAAAAGAAGATCGAGTTGACTTCAAATGAGGCGGTAAAGCAGTCAGTCATAGCAGGAATAGGCTTCTCTATTATGCCATTAATTGGTATAAGAAATGAAATTGAAAAAGGATTACTTAAAATTATACCAATGAAAGGACTCCCTATTCAAACCAGTTGGAGATTGATTTGGCTAAAGGAAAAAAGGTTGTCTCCTATTGCAGAATCTTACCTTCAATATCTTGAAAAAGAAAAAGATGCTATTATAAAAAATTATTTCTCTCTACCCAACCACCAATAAACTGGTACTCCTGAGCCAATTAAAGCCAAGCCCATCAATGCTTCAAAAGGCTGGTTGATCAGTGTCATGATACAAATGGTGATACAGAAAAGTAAAAATAAAATAGGCACCACTGGATACCCAATGACCTTATACCCTCTTTCCATATTGGGTAATTTTATTCTTAAATAAATTAGACCTACTGCAGTGGCTGCATAAAAAAGAAATGCAGCAAACACAAGCATATCAGTTAATTGATCAAAACTTCCAGAGAATAATAAGAGGATTGCCCAAATTGCTTGTATAAACAAGGCCTTGTCGGGTGTATTGTATGTTGGATGTACTGATGCTGCTTGTTTGAAAAATGTCTTATCTCTTGACATAGCATATAACATTCGAGCAGACATTAAAATGCTACTATTGGTAGAATTCATAGTAGTCACTAAAATCAAAGATGCCACAAGTGCCATACCAACAGTTCCACTGAGCTGGCCTGCCACTTCTACTGCAGCAATTTTATTGGGTGTCGTATTTAATTGAATGAAAAAGTCAATCGGCATGACATATAAAAAAACAAAATTAATCAGCACGTATACCGCCATCACACCTAGTGTGCCTAATCCTAAAGCAAGAGGGAGATTACGTTTTGGATTTTTTATCTCCTCCCCTATAAATGCAATATTATTCCAGCCATCATAACCCCAAAATGCCCCTAAGCTAGCTAAAAATAATGCCTTCATTAATGTCCATCCATTCAATTCTGCACTAAACCCATTTGCTGGAGTTGTAAGATGATTGATACTTCCTTTATCCGAACCAAATCCAACCACTAAAAAAAATGCAATGGCAGCTAACATGGCATAGGTCAATACACTACTTAACTTTTCTGCAAATTGCACGCCTCTATAATTCAGCAAGGTCAATAATAGAATCAATAATGCAGCCAATAGTTTAATGGATAAGTTTTCAAATAAATGCAGTCCTAAAAAAGAAATATCTGAATCTAAAACTGGCAATGGAAATAAACTATTTAAAGACTGAGCAAAAATATAAGCCAAGGCACTAATCGCAGCCGTCTTAATGACTGCGAAACTTGCCCACCCATATAAGAAAGAAAAAAATCGTCCATAAATTTTTTGAAAATAATTGTATTCGCCGCCAGAATTCGGATACATGCTTACTAATTCTGCCGTGCACAATGCCCCTGCAAGACTTACAATTCCAGCAATCAACCAACATAGTAAAATCAACCAAGGCGTTCCGAGTTCTTGAGCCATGGGTGCAATTTTTTTAAACACCCCCGAACCTATGATCACACTGACCACCAAAAAGCTTGCCGCTCTCAGACCTAATTTAGGCTGTAATTGATTGTTTGAATTTTTATCCTGCACAATTGTAATTTAAATTTTTGCAAAGCCAAAACCTGGCAAGTTGTTAGTGACCAAGCATCCATCTTGCACTTCAAATCCTCCAGTCACTAAATCTTCCATCAAATCAAAGCTCCCATCCAAGTCGATGTATTTTGTATTAGAACAAGCGTAAGCCATATGCAATGCTGCTGTGATACTAATAATACTTTCATCATTGCATCCCCAGAACAAATCGATGCCTGCATGCTGTGCAATGGTTGCAATTTCTTTTGCTCCCAGTAACCCGCCACATTTCATCAATTTGATATTGTAAATACCAAAAGCATGTTCCCCTGCTGCTAACTGTAATGCTGCATGAGGATCTTTCAATGCCTCATCCGCCGTTAAACTTTTTCTTTCTGCCGCGCTTAACTTTAACAAATCTTGTTCTTTTCCAACTGGTAGTGGTTGCTCTATTAATTCTAAAGGATAACTTGATGTGGCTTTAAGGAATAATTTTAATTGTGCTAAATCATATCCTTGATTAGCATCCACCCTGATGGTGTAGTCCTTGCCAAAGGAAGTGTACAATGCTTTGATGCGTTCAATATCTTCATTCAGGTCCATGCCTGTTTTTACCTTAAACACTCTAAAACCCATCGATGCATATTCCTTTGCTTCCTCCAGTGTTTCATCTAATCCTTTAATTCCAATCGTCATAGAAGTAGGTAATGCATTCATTTTTTGTCCATAATAAGATGCAATGGATACACCTAAGTATTTACCAAAAGCATCATGCAATGCAATATCAATAGCAGCTAATGTGCCAGGAAGATGTGGGAATTGTAAATTAGATTCAAATATAATTTGTTGAAAATCGCGAATATCCCTTCCGACTAAATTTGCTACAAAAGAAGTATTTAAATTCGCAACAGTCTGTTCTGTGGTTTCCCCCACTACTTCCTCGGCAGGACTGCCAGAACCATAACCGATCATTCCATTGGCTAATTCAATTTCAAGAAACGCTAATGCAACATCAGTAAATGTATTATAAGCAATTGTATAAGGCTTTTTTAAAGCCATTTTTTTTAGGTAAGCCCTAACTGCTACTATTTTCATATTTCTAATGCATTAAGGCTTTTAGGATAGGGATGACAGGTGCCACACCTTCCTGTATTGGTAATAAGACTGGCAAACCTAAACTTGTTGTATATTCCTTTTGAAATGCATACGCTTCTTCGTCTGTACAGTGCTCGGTATTCACGGCAACAGCAATTACTTTTGATCCTAGTTTTTGGATGATTTCAATTTCAGAAGCAACTGAAGGGATCTCACCCCAATGTGCTTCGTTGTCAAAATATTTTCTTTTAGGAGCAAAAATTAAAACCACATGTTTTGCATTACCAGAAATCAATAATTCTAGACCACATGGACCACTTGGATTTCTTAAAGCCGATTGTCCTTCTAAAAATAAAATATCAGGTTGCGTTTCCTTCCAACAACTTACAATGGCGTGCTCTAATTCACCCGAAACAAAATCATTTAAAGTGGAATCAAAAATAAAACCATATTGCCCACCTTGCAACCAACCTGTTTGTCCTGTATAAATCATTTCGGCCTTCATGCCTTCGGATATGCAAGCTTGTTTTAACATTCTAGCTGTGGTTCTTTTTCCCATGGCACAGTCCATTCCAATCACTGCTACAATAGGTGCTGTCACATTAAAAATTGCCCCATCCCAAAAATGTAAATCTGCCCTTGATTTTGGTTTTCTGACATCAATTAATTGCCCACCGGTACTTGCTGCTATGGCCACTAAATCGGCTTTGTCATTTAAGTATTCATGTAAACCATTCACTACTGAAATGCCTTTTTTGACCGCATCATAAATTAAGGACAACATATTTTTAGGCAATATCCCGCCAACAGTCGCCACACCAATAATTAAATAATCTACTTTCCCTGATGCTTCAATCGCAGACTCCATGGTTGCAAAAACTGGGATGCCTCTATGTTTCCCATCTAACAAAACACCAGCATCTTTTCCAGCATTGACTTCACCATCCACTAGACCAATGATGTTAAAACGTTCAGTGCCCCTAATTAAACCATGTGCTGTCTTGGCATCCGAGGTCATCAACAAACCATCCGTTAATACTATTGCGTTATTTTGCGTCATATTATTTTCTTTTAATCAATACCCCTGGTTGTTTGCCAGTGGATTTTTGTGCTTGATAAACTAGTGTCCCATTGACCCAAACCATTTCTATGCCAGTAGACAATGCATGGCTATTTTTAATGTTTGCCTGATCTTTAACAGTATTCGGATCTAATAAAACTAAGTCTGCATAATGACCAACTGCAATACGGCCCCTGTCTTTAAAACCAAAAAAGTCTGCAGACTGTCCTGTCATTTTATATATCGCTTTTTCTATTGGAAGCACTTTCTCTTCACGCACATATTTGCCCAAAACTCTTGTAAATGCACCATAACCTCTAGGATGCCCGCCTGCATTACCGTCTGAACAAATGATGGCTTCGGGCCATGCCATAAATACCTTCACGTCTTCCTCACTCATTGATTTTCCAGCAATGGCTTCGATACCACCTGCGTAATTTGGATTGGCATTTTTAAAGTCTTCTGCGATTTTGATCAAACTCATTAATGCTTGTGCAGGACTTTCGTTTCGTTCAATACCAATTTCAGTAACCGATTTTCCTTTGTAAGAAGGAATAGGTGCATACTGCATGAGATAAGATGCACTAGGATCAAATAATTGCTTGGTAGCCATTTCGGCACTTGCTAAATTATCAAAGTCTTTACCAGGAAACAAAACCCTTAAAGTTGAATTCCAAAAAGTATAAGGATAGATATCTGCACTTATATTAATGCCCTCTTTTCTGGCATCATCTAACTTCTTTAAAATCAAATTAGCAGTCCCCCAATTTAATTTATTGGCAATTTTAATATGAGATACTTGAACGGGCATTTTTGTTTGTCTGCCAATCTCTATAATTTCTTCGATTGCTTCGTCCATATACAAGTCCTCGCTTCTAATATGACTTGTGTATAGTCCTTGATGCGCTGCTGTTACTTTAGCTAAATCAAGTACTTCTTGCTTACTTGAATAAAAAGAAGCTTCGTATTCCAATCCAGTAGATAATCCTAATGATCCTTTCTCTAATTCTGAAGCTAAAATAGATTTCATTTGGTCTATCTCTTTAGCAGTTGCGTTTCGATACAAATCATTTTCACCCATTGCAATTTCACGGAGACTAGACTGCCCTGTGTAAGTTGCCACATTAGCAACCACAGGTTTTGTTTGCATCCATTTTGTCAAACTATCCATTGGATAACTATTCCCATCCTGTCCAATTACAATGGTTGTAATGCCTTGGCTGGAAGTAGATAGTCCTCCTCTATTTTTATTTAAGTCCCCAAAATGATGACTATGAGAGTCGATAAAACCAGGCGCTAAAACTTTCCCCTTACCATCAATGATTTGATCCATTTTATTAGGCTTCAAATTGCCAATGGCCACAATCTTATTGCCAACAATTCTTACAGATGCATTCACGGCAGGTTTGCCAGTTCCGTCCACTAATTGAATATTGGTAATGATGGTTCCTGACTGTGCTAGCACTGCAAGATGTAAACCAATTATCAAGATGGTTAAAATCAACTGTTTAAATTGGACCATACAGGATGTGTTTGCTCAAATTTACCCAATTTTAGGTCATTTTATCTGCCTTTTTTTAATCTATATTTGGTCTTTATTTAGATACTATGTGTTACGTTGTAGGGATTAAAATACCCAAAAAACAAACGGTCAAAATTGGCGACAAAAAGATTGACCTAGACCCGATTGAACTGCCTGCCCAATCTGGTTTTAGCTACCAGCCATGGCCGGTAATTTTTAATGAAGAACAAGAAAACATTTTAAGGCCTGGAATGATGCATTGGGAATTGATCCCTAACTGGGTAAGGAATCAAAAAGAATTAACCGAATCCAGAAAAAAGTATACTACACTCAATATCAAATCGGAAGGGATTTTACAAAACAAAGTTGCACAAGCTTTAGTACATACCAATAGATGCCTTGTGTTAGCTTCTCATTTTTTTGAATGGCAGGAAGTCAATAAAGAAAAATTTCCGCATTGCATACAATTAATTAATCAGGAATTATTTTATATGGCGGGGGTTTGGAACACTTGGACCGATCACACATCGGGAGAAGTAAAAAATAGTTTTGGCATTATCACCACAGAAGCGAATGAATTCATGGCAAAGATCCATAATCTTAAAAAAAGAATGCCCACTATTTTGAATGATGACTTAGCCGCAGCATGGGTTTCACAAGGATTGACCACTAATGATATTCAAAGCATTGCAGGGACAAAAATTGACAGCAATACGATGCAAGCACATACTGTGGCCAAAAACTTTATACAAGCGAATGACCCTTGCGAAAAACAAGCCTACCAAATTTTTACGCCGCAAACTTTGTTTTAAGAAGCTTTTTTTATCGATACTAAAATCCTATTGATGCAATGACTAACTATGATAAAGTATAGGTCTTATGTAATTCTGGTACAACCACCTCTTTGAATCCTTTTTTTCTGAGCCTTTCTGCAAAATGATCTTGCACTTCGGGTTCGCCATGAACAATATAGACCTGTTTAACATCTGCAGGATTTTGACATGCTAAGAACTGCATCAAGTCCTCATAATCACCATGTGCACTCATGCTTTTGATAGACCCTATTTTACATCTTACTTCAAATGGTTCACCATAAATACGAACTTCGGAAGCGCCATTCATTAAACGTCCTCCAAGGGATCTTGGCTCACAATAGCCCACCATTAAAATGGTGTTCTTAGCATTGCTTATATTATTCTTGATATGATGTTTTACTCTACCCGCATCAGCCATACCTGATGCGGAGATAATCACTTTTGGATGCATGTCTTCATTCAATGCCTTACTTTCATGAACCGATTTGATATACCTCAAACCTTCAAAGTCAAATGGATCATCGTCTACTTCTAAAATTTTTTGAATTTTTTTATTGTAGTATTTAGGGAATTTTTTGAGCATTTCTGTAGCCTCCATACTCAAAGGGCTGTCTACATAGATGGGTATATGCGGCAAACGTTTCTCAAGGGAAAGCTGATTGAGTTCAAATAAAATTTCTTGTGTTCTGCCAACACTAAATGCAGGAATGATTAGGTTTCCTTTCTGTTCTATACAAGTGAGTTGGATCCATTTTAATAAGTCGTCGGGGGTTGAATGAATCAAATCATGCAGCTTGTCTCCATAGGTACTTTCAACAAGGATATAATCAGCAGGAGGAAATTTTGCTGGCGACCTTAAAATCATATCTCGATACCTTCCTATATCACCACTAAATGTTAGGGTCTGTATTGTATTATTTTCTTTGATCTTTAGGTTCACTGCAGCACTTCCAATAATATGGCCCGCTTCAGTAAACAATACCTCTACATTTTCAGAAATGGTATACGGCTTATCGTATTCAACGGTTTGCAACATTGGAAGCAATAGATTCACATCATCCATGGTATACAAGGGTTCCACTTGTGGCATCCCTTCTCTTGCTAATCTTTTGTTTTTATATTTAGCATCGTCTCTTTGGATCATGGCAGAGTCTTCTAATAAAATTTCGGTTAAAGCTTTAGTAGCTGGTGTGCAATAAATTTTCCCTTTAAATCCTTCTGCTGCTAATTTTGGCAAAAGTCCGGTATGGTCAATATGTGCATGAGATAAAATAACATAGTCAACTGTCTTTGCGTCAAAACCAAAATTGGCATTGTATGCATCTGTGTCTCTTCCTAGTCCTTGAAACAAGCCACAGTCTAATAAAAAATTTTCACCATTGGCTAATTGAACTAAATGTTTTGAACCGGTAACAGTTCGAGCTGCTCCGTGAAAACTTATTTTCATACGATTGGATTTACACTAAAGTTACTACTATAATGCGATGGCAGCAATGATATAATCTGCAATTAAAATAAGGATGCAGCTAACTACCACGGACTTTGTTCCGGATTTTCCAATTTCCAATGCCCCACCTTTTACATAGTATCCATAAAATGAAGGAACAGTGCTTATAATAATTGCGAAAATAAACGATTTATAAAAACTAATACTGATATAATACACCACGAAATTTTTTCGAATACCTGTGATAAAAACTTCTGCAGGAACTACACTTGTCCAGCTACCAACAAGGTAACCACCCCAGATACCAGTCACTGCAGAGATACCAACCAACATTGGAACAGTGGTAATAGCACCTAGTATTTTTGGAAGAATTAAATAGTTTTTAGTATTGATCCCCATGATTTCTAATGCGTCTATTTGCTCACTTACGCGCATATTGCCTAATTCACTGGCAATCTTACTGCCTACCACCCCTGCAAGTACAATACATAAAAAAGTAGGTGCAAATTCTAATAAAATACTATCTCTAACAATGATGCCAATCGTCGTCAAAGGCACCAATGGACTTACTAATTGAGAAGCTGTTTGAACTGTGGTTACAGCACCTAAGAAAAAAGAAATAATGACTACTATTGGTAAAGACCCAATACCAATATCCACACATTGCCTGATATACTCTTTCCAAAACATGTGTTTGTTTTCGGTCACAGTAAACATGCCCTTGAGCATCAATAAGTACTTACCAAAAAGGGTAAAAAAATCCATGGGTAAATTTTAACTATTTCTTTTTCTTTTTCAATTTCTTCCACCAGCTTGTTCTTTCTACTTCTTTCGTTGTATCAATTCTTGTTTTTAATTGAGCGTCTACTACAGCCACAGTGGCCATATTGATGATATTATGTACACTTGATCCTAATTGCAACACATTCACCGGCTTTTTCATACCTAATAAAATAGGACCTATCACGTCGATTCCACCTATCTCTTTTAGTAAATGATAAGCAATGTTACCTGCTGTCAAATTTGGAAAAATTAACACGTTCACATCGGCGTCCACTAATTCACTAAATGGATAATTTTCTTTCAAAATATCTTTATTAAAAGCAAGCATACCTTGCATCTCTCCGTCTACAATTAAAGAAGGATTTTTTTGCTTTACAATTTTAGAAGCTTCTGCTACTAATCTTGCTTCTGGTGTATCACTACTTCCAAAATTTGAATAACTCAACATGGCAACGCGAGGCTCCATATTAAAATTTCTTACTTCTTTAGCAACTAGTAAAGTAATGTCAGCTAACTCTTCGGCGGTAGGACTAATATTCACCGTGGTATCTGCTAAAAACAATGGTCCTTTCTTTGTTAAAAGAATATACATTCCAGCAATCTTCTTTACACCTTCGTCCACTCCAATAATTTGTAATGCTGGCTTAATACCATCTGCATAATTACGAGTCAACCCAGACAACATGGAGTCTGCTTCTCCAGTTTCCACCATCATCGCACCAAAATAGTTTTGTGTGCGCATTAATTTTGAGCTCTCATATTTATTGATGCCCTTACGTTGTCTTTTTTGGAACAATAAAGAACCAAAGAACTCACGCTTAGCCTCCATGGCATCGCTTCTTATATCAATGATTGGTAAATCATCAATGTCGATATTATTTTCAGCAGCAATATTTTTAATTCGAGCTTCATTACCCAAAAGGATTGGATATGCAATGCCGTCATCATAGATAATACTAGCAGCTTTTAAAATTTTAATATTTTCTGCATCTGCAAATACCAAACGCTTTGGATCACGTCGCGCTTTGTTACTAATTAAACGAATCATTTGATTATCTAATCCTAAACGTTTATTTAAACTCAACTCGTATTCGGCCCAATTGGTAATTGATTGTTGTGCTACACCAGACTCAACTGCTGCTTTTGCCACTGCCGGAGCGACTGTACTCAATAATCTTGGATCCAATGGTTTTGGAATGATATATTCAGGACCAAAAGATAAATTGGTTTGATTGTAGGCCATATTCACTAAATCAGGTACAGCCGTTTTTGCCAATTCAGCCAATGCTTTTACTGCAGCTAATTTCATGGCTTCATTGATAGCGGATGCACGCATGTCCAAGGCACCTCTAAAGATATAAGGGAAGCCAAGTACATTGTTGACTTGGTTTGGAAAATCTGTTCTTCCGGTTGCCATAATGATATCCTTACGCACAGATGCAGCTTCTTCATATCCAATTTCTGGATCTGGATTGGCTAGCGCAAAAACAACTGGATTTTTTGGCATGGATGCAATCATTTCCTTAGTAACTACATTCCCTACACTTAATCCTAAAAACACATCCGCTGATTTCATCGCTTCTGGCAAAGTCATTTTATCTGACTTAATCGCAAATGGTTTTCTATCTAAACCTAAATCTGTTCTGCCTTGGTGTAATACGCCATCTTTATCAAAAAGTGTAAAATTTTCGTAGCGTGCACCCAATGCTACATATAATTTAATGCAAGCCATTGCCGCAGCGCCTGCACCATTGACAACAAATTTTGCTTTTTCAATTTTTTTCTTTTGCAATAATAAAGCGTTCAACAAAGCAGCACTACTAATGATTGCTGTACCATGTTGGTCATCATGCATGACTGGAATATTCATCTCATCTCTTAAACGCTGTTCAATGTAAAAACATTCTGGCGCTTTAATATCTTCCAAATTGATCCCGCCAAAAGTGGGCTCTAAGGATTTTACGATTTCTACAAATTTGTCTGGATCTGATTCATTGATCTCGATATCAAATACATCGATGTCTGCAAAAATTTTAAACAATACAGCTTTCCCTTCCATGACAGGCTTACTTGCCAATGCTCCAATATTACCTAAACCTAACACAGCAGAGCCATTGGTAATCACCCCCACCAAATTGCCTTTAGCGGTATACTTGTATACATCGGCCGGATTATTTTTGATCTCAGTACATGGAATAGCTACACCTGGACTATAGGCAAGGGATAAATCTTTTTGAGTTTTTGCCTCTTTTGTAGGAATTACTTCGATTTTACCAGGTCTTCCACCAGCATGGTATTCTAAGGCTTGTTCTCTTCTTAATTTGTCTCTATTAGTTGTATCTGCCATGAAAAAAATTTAAAATGAAAATTTATTTATAACTGAACTGCCAGCCAAGCCATCATACCGACACCATGTTCAATGGCTGCTTCATCTATATTAAAATGTGGTGTGTGCACATTATGCACAATTCCAGCAGTTTCATTTCTTACACCTAAACGGAAAAAGCAACCTGGTATCACTTGTGAATAATAACCAAAATCTTCGGCACCCATTCTTTTTTCTGTTTCTTCTACATTTTCCTTGCCCATATATTGGTCCGCTAGTTTCCATGCAGCTTCTGTAATCATTGGTTCGTTGTCCACAGTTGGATAGCCTACGTCTACTCTAAAATCAATCTCAGACCCAGTTGCTAAAGCAAGCCCTTTAGCTTGTTGTAGCATTAATTCATGTGCTTTAAAACGCCATACTTCATCCATAGCTCTGAAAGTACCCATTAATTTTACTTCACTTGGAATCACATTGGTGGTGTTACCGCCATGAATTGAACAGATAGACAAAACAGAAGGATTTTGTGGATTTCTGTTTCTTGAAATGATGGTTTGTAAACTTTGAATTAATTGCGCTGCCACTAAAATGGTATCCACTGTTTGATGCGGTGTAGCAGCATGACCACCTGGGCCTTTAATACTAACATACAATTCGTCTGCGCTCGCCATCACACGCCCTTTCCTAAAACTTAGTTTCCCTTCATTCAATCCTGGATGCACATGTAAACCAATGATGCCTTGAGGCTTTGGATTTTCTAATGCACCATCACGAATCATATAACTTGCGCCACCCGGATTTTTTTCTTCTCCTGGTTGAAATAATAATTTAATGGTGCCTTCAAATTCGTCCTTTAATGTCCACAATACTTTTGCCGCACCTAATAAAATAGTCGTATGCACATCGTGTCCGCAGGCATGCATCACACCTTCATTAGTCGACTTATAATCAATTTTATTTTCTTCTATAATTGGCAAGGCGTCCATGTCGGCACGTAATGCAATCACTCGCTTTGTTGGATTTTTTCCTTCAATGATTCCTAAGACGCCTGTAGTTGCAATCACTGTAAAAGGAATGCCTATCGCCGTTAATTGTGCTTGAACATATTTACTTGTTTCAAACTCTTGGTAACTCAATTCTGGATGCGCATGCAAATGTCTTCTTGTTGCAATATTTTCGGCTTGATGCTGCGCTGCTAAGGCTTTTATTTTATCGAGTATCATAGCTTAATAATTACTTTTAGTTTGATCTACCTGTGCGCCTGTAACAATGGCCACTCCTGCACTACAACCAATACGAGTAGCGCCTGCTTCGATCATTAATTTTGTAGTTGCATAGTCTCTAATACCACCTGATGCTTTGATTTGCACATTTTCTGGTAAATATTTTCTGAATAATTTTACTGCTTCTACACTTGCGCCTTTTTCTGCATAGCCCGTGGATGTCTTTAAATAATCAATGCCAGCTATGCCATAGATATCGCAACACTTAATAATCTCGTCGTCCGTTAAGACGCCAGATTCAATAATGATTTTAATAGTTTTACCTTTTGAACGAATTACAGGCATGATATGGTTGATCTCATCGGCAATGGCCATCCAGTCGCTGTTTTTGATTGCCGAAATATTAGCCACCACATCTAACTCGTCTGCCCCATCCACCATCGCTAAAATAATTTCTGCTATCTTGGCTTCAGTAGCACTATAACCAAATGGGAAACCAATCACAGTGGCTATTTTCACATCTGATCCTGCAGTGAGTTCTTTTGCCAATTTCACAAAATTAGGTGGCACACAGACTGCTGCAAATGCATACATTTTTGCTTCCTCACAAACTTTATGAATATCAGCCACCAAGCAAGTTGGTTTTAATATTGTGTGATCGATGTATTGATTAACAGGCAACATAATTGATTATTTAAGCCATGTCCTTACCATGACAAGCTTTGTATTTTTTTCCACTGCCACAAGGACAAGGATCATTGCGTCCAATTTTTGGACCCACTGTAATAGGTGCTTGTTTTTGGGCAGATGGATCATGGTATTCATTTTCTTTTGGCGTACCGTCTTCAGTTCTATTGGCACTCAATTTACTCAAATCTGTTTTTTGTTGACGCCCTTCTTTTACCTCATTTGCTTCCAAAGGAATATGCGCATGGCATAAAAATTGTACCATTTTATGATTGATCTCGATATCCATTTTTCTAAACAATTCAAAAGCTTCCATTTTATAAATCACCAATGGATCTTTTTGCTCATAAGTAGCTGTTTGCACAGATTGTTTTAAATCATCCATCGCACGTAAATGTTCTTTCCATGCATCATCAATTAAACTAAGTGAAATAGACTTTTCAAATTCAGTTGCTAATGCAGCGCCCTTGGTATCTATATTTTTATCAAGATTCACAAGTACATTGAAGACTGTTTTGCCATCACTTACTGGTACAATCACATTTTCAATATGCTTTCCTTCCTGGGTTCTGATATTTTTAAAGACTGGGATGCTATTTTGCATCATGTCTTTTTTCTTGTACTCATAATGCGCAACCGCTTCTTGGTATAATAATTCAA
>Ga0222712_10003093_pt1 | contig 18465 bp, 29 predicted proteins | sample C33_657DmetaG_FD_165043 | JGI IMG/M metagenome (GOLD analysis project Ga0222712, IMG submission 165043) | Estuarine water microbial communities from San Francisco Bay, California, United States - C33_657D | ecosystem: Environmental > Aquatic > Marine > Unclassified | place: USA: California...
GAAAATTTCTCTAAATTTTTTGTAAGGCTAAATTTTCTAAGATTTTTCATATTAAAAAACTCGTGTAGCCTAATCACTGGTACATTAGTAACTTTTATATCAACTACTGCTGTGCCTATGTGCTTGTCTGTAGGCAAAGCTCCCTTCTCCTGAGCAAATTTTATTAATTTTTCAGCACCTTGCGGTTTTATGAGGTAGCCATAAGCACCTTTAAGATAACCCCCGGCTATATCATAGTCACTAGGCTCAACTTTTTGATATTTTATCGGTATATTCAAACTTTGTTTCACTTTTTCGTCGTAGCCTTCGACAAACTGATCGTAGGGATCTAGATTTAAAACATCTGTAAAATTATTTTCAATGTCATCTGGTAAATTTCTAATAAAAATCCCATCATGTTCGCAGATTAAAAAAGTTTCACCTTGATCGAGACATTTTTTCCATAATTCATAGTGACTGAGAAAGCAACCTTTAACTCCTGGGAGTTTTTCTATCCTGTCTTGGAGGAAATTTTTGATACCGTATTGCTCAAACTTGTATTGATCTTTGAGACCGTCACTGCCTACCCAACCTCTAAGATCTATGCCATGTTTTTCCGCAGCAGTTACTGCCTCTTGAGCAAATTTTACGCTCATTTCTATCTGATTCTGAAAAATTACAAAACTTTTCATTGCCAGTACGATTCTTTCCTCAAAACACGGAGATCTTTTTTTAGACTTTTACCCGTGTCTTTGCGTTCGCCTTTGAGATGATCAAGGTACGCACCCCATTCACAGTTAATCAGGGGGTGGCCTTCGCCTTTGATTAGTCCTTTACTCCAATTTAACTGTTTTAGGTAAGGAAATTTCTTACGCACTTCGTCAAAAACATAACTGTCATGCCATTCGTCTAAAAGAAATATTCCACCTTCGGCCTTGTCGTACATACGTTGAAATTCTCTGAGGAAATTTTTAGTCATCTCTGACTGCAGGTTTAACGAATACAGCCCACACTCGGAAAATTTGTTATCCCTACCAAGAAAACACAGGTCCATGTCTTGTGGTATGAGACTGTTTATTTTTTCCACAGTAATTGGGCTGTGACAAACCATGTCTGCGTCCATCCATATTAGTACATCGGCGTCACAATTGGCAGCACAGTGAAAAATTGAATAGACTTTGTGAGCAAATCTCACAGCATCCCATTTGAAAGGCTTATGACTGTCTTTTCTATGGGCTAATCTTGGTATACCTGAAATGTCCCCATTGGCATGAGGTACTCCTCTCCACTGATCTTTGAATGCTTTTAGATCAGGAACTCCGGTGTCTAGGTCAGTTAATGTAATCCTAGAATGATCTGGAACTATAGGATTAACCTTTTCTGGATATAAGTGTAATTTAACCTCAGAAGGCCAATTTTTCATGTATGTTTCAATCATCCTACGACCGTATGTTCGATATCCTGCTTCATGGAATGTAGTAACTACAGCAAATTTTCTACTCATATTAGCCTCCGAACATATTTATTGGTAACAAAAGACTTGATTTTTTATCATGAACCTGTTATTATTATAAAATGTCATATAACACCTATATCGAAGACATTTTCTTAGCAGTGGCTGAAAAAATCCTAGAAGGAGAAATAGTTTCTCCTCAACTCGATTGGTCCCCTGTGAGCAGCTTCTACACTACTATTACTAGTGGTAAGCAGTTAACCAAAAAACAGGGAGATTATCTTGTGCGACTGTTACACAAATACGAAAGTTCTTATAAAGCTCTCACCGGTAATGATATTTCTGCGGCACTAGCTCAACCTATTTGGAAACAGCCTTTTAGGATCCTAGACGATACCAAAAGTGTTTCTGTAGTCAAAGAAGATACTGGAATCACTTACATATACTTGAAGTTTCCATTCACTATGAAAGAAGCATTCGTCAAAGAACTTACCAATAAGAATGGAAAAATACCGGCAGTCTGGGATGACGAATTACGTGTACAAAAAATCAAGTTACATGATGCTAACCTCATCCAATTACACGAATTTGTAAAAAATAACAGTTTTGAAATGACTGAAGATTTTTTAAATTTGGTGGCAGAAGTTGAGGAAATTTGGAGTCACGAAGAAGATTTTTCGCCAGAGGCTCGAGTAGTCGACGATACTGTTAAACTAATCAATTGTACAGAAACTGCTGAAAATTATTTTGATGCTAATCGAAAAAATGACACAGTACAGGATTTATTCCTAGCACGTAGCATGGGATATAAATTAGGTAATTTTGATAAAAATAGTCGGGTTGACAGATTTTTTTCCTCTGCTGAAACAAATTTCTGGATTCGAAATTTAAGTGAATGTTTTTCTTTTATTAGAACGCTAGACACCTATCCCATAGTACTGTTTTTAGATCGTGCCAGTAATCTCATTGAAGATGTTAACACCTTTATCTCTGCTCTTAGAGAGGCAGATTTTGATGAAAACGCCATACGTATATGTTTTAGATTTAGTAATGAAGACGAAGGTGGCAAGAAATTTAATCAATGGATAAAAAATAATAGCCTCGGTGGATCGATCTCTACAGGAAAGATTTTCATTTGCCAACACAAGCCGCCGAAATGGATGTTCTCGCCTAATTTTTCACCGAAAATACTGATAAGTAATAGTCTCTATCCTGCGACTAGTAAACAGACGTCCACCTTTATCAAACACCACCATACTGTCTTTTATGTTGGCAACGTTAAGCCTTCAATGAACAAGGAAAATAAAATTGTCGAGTTGTAAACTAATTATTCGTGACGAAGTAAATGTAAAATTCGAAGGGCTTTCTCTAGAAACTCGACGCAAACTGGCCAACAAATTTAAAATCGATGTTCCATGGGCTAGATACCAACCTTCTTATCGCTTAGGTAGATGGGACGGTACTGTGGCATTCTTTAGCATTGGCGGAACTGGCTATATGTGTCATTTGCCGGAGATATTAGATATCGTCACTAATGACGGTTATGACATCGAAGTTGAAGACCTAAGACATTCAGTACAATTAGAATTTAAAAAGGTCACAGAAACATATTGGGCAGACCAAGGCAAGACTTGGCCAGTAGGGCATCCTCAGGCAGGCATGCCTATACTGTTAAGAGACTACCAATATGATGCTATTAATAAATTCTTAGAAAATCCTCAGTGCCTACAAGAAATTGCCACAGGTGCCGGTAAAACAATTACCACAGCTACGCTGAGTCACTGCTGTGAAAAATATGGTAGAAGTATAATTGTTGTACCTAATAAATCATTAGTAGAACAAACAGAAGAAGATTTTATCAACGTTGGATTAGATGTTGGAGTTTATTATGGTGATAGGAAAGAACTAGGAAAAACACACACTATCTGTACCTGGCAAAGTCTTAACGTATTGGATAAGAAAAGCAAAGACGATCCAGAAGCCATGTCTCTAGCTGATTTTCTTGACGGTGTAGTAGCATTTATTGTTGACGAGGTACACCAAGCAAAAGCCGAAGTATTAAAAAATATATTAACTAGAGATTTAGCACGTTGTCCGGTGAGATGGGGACTCACTGGAACTATACCCAAAGAAAAATTTGAATTCCAAAGTATACTTGCTAGTATCGGACCAATTATTAATAAAATTTCTGCTCATGAACTACAAGACAAGGGTGTGTTAGCACAATGTCATGTTGAAGTATTACAGACAGTTGAAATCAAGGAGTTTAGAAGCTATGCTGAAGAACTCAAATATCTAGTCACAGATGCTACAAGAATAGACTGGATGGCGGAACGTATCAAGAGTATTTCAGCATCAGGTAACACATTGGTCTTAATTGATCGTATTGAAACAGGTAAGATGCTACAAGAAAGATTAGGCGATATAGACTTTATTAGCGGATCAGTTAAGACCAAAGACAGGAAAGAAAGCTATGACGAAATTAAAACAAGTGATGACAAGATTATTGTGGCGACTTACGGTGTGGCCGCTGTGGGTATTAATATCCCTAGGATTTTTAATTTGGTTCTTGTGGAACCCGGAAAGAGCTTTGTCCGAGTTATACAAAGCATTGGGCGAGGTATTAGAAAAGCGGAAGACAAAGACTTCGTACAAATCTGGGACGTAACAGGTGGTACGAAATATGCCAAAAGGCATTTGACAGAACGTAAAAAGTTTTATAAGGATGCTCACTATCCTTTCAATATTAATAAGGTAACAATATGAGAATTTTAACATTAAACAACACAGCATTTGACTTGAATGAATTACCGGAAGATGTAGAAGAGGATACAAGATTTAGTGTATTAGATAATTCTAATACCAGCGATCCTGATTTTTATTTTGTTCCTTTAATATTTTTAGAATCATTTAATTCACCTGCTATAGTTATGAAAATAGGCGGTCACGAAGTACAGATGCCATTGGATTGGAGTATGGTAGTTGGAGACAAAGAGTGTGGTCTTGATCCCGAAGTACTTCCGTTGACTAGTATTAACGAACGTGGCTTTGAAGCATTTAGTTTAAATCCGATAAGCGGGTTTAGACCAGAGTACCTACCTATAGAGATCATAAACATCTATCAAGATGTTAAATGGTATTTTCCTAAAATGAAAAACAATCAACTGCTAACAGTACCAGTTAGAGATGGAGAAGCTCCGCCATGTGTATTTTTTGTTAAAGAAATATCTAGACAGAGCGAAGTATTACAACTGGATAGACTATTCTAATGCCAATACCGGGAATGGATTGGAAAGAAGATTCTTTTCGTAGGCATTGTATAGGTCAAACTTTGAAATTTTCTTTATGGCCTAGAAAATGTTATTATTCAAATAGATCAATTTGGTTAAAGCGTGGTTATCATGTAGTAGCTATGTGGACTGGACCAGGTGATCCGGCGTATGAAAGCCGATGGGTTGATAAGGACGAATTTCTTATCAAAAAGATCAAAGGAGAATTATAATGGGTAGTCTTAAACCAGGAGCAACTTACATATACGAAAGAGATGGTAATACCGTATATGCTCGAGAGTTTGGTGCTGATCCTAGTACTAGGCAAGTCCATGGTTGGGCTTTCGATAAAGATAATCCAAACTTTGATCCGCGAACCAGCGACGGCAGACCGCTACACGATCATATAATAGAGGATCAACTTTGGGGTAATATTCGCAGAGCCGCTAAGACAAATCCCACTTTACAAGAAGCCATGGAACGTGTTAAAATACTATATCACTTGAGTAAAGAAGATGACAGATAAATTAGAACTCAAAACTGTGCTGGCAGCGATTGATCTAGGATCGAAAGAATCTTGGGAAGAGTTTTCTGACGAAGAAAAGAAATCAGTAGGTTTCTTTTTGTTGAATAGATATGTTAGTAATGTAAAAACAAGTAATCAAGATCTAGCAGAACATTATTTGATCTTGGTAAATGAATTTGTAAACAAAAATTTTTATCTAGTATCAAAACATCCTAAGTTGATGTGGCAATTAATGTGTGCTTGTAGTCACGATTCTAAAAAGATACACTTTCACGAATGGATGGCGTTAAAAAGGAAAAAAGATGACGGCGGAAAGAAGAGTCAATTTTTACAAACGATTTATCCTAATGCTAAGATTGATGACATACAAATCTTGGCGAGCATGACAGATGTTAAACAACTAAAACAATTAGCCAGAGATCATGGCTACACGGACAAGCAGATAAATGACCTCAAGTTATAAGTGCGGATACTGTGGTAAAGAATTTACCAAAGAAAAAACACTAGCAGTTCATGTCTGCGAAAAGAAACGTAGACACCTCAGTAGGGGCGAAAAACATGTACAGGCTGCGTTAATTGCTTATCAAAAATTTTATCAAATAGCACAACGAGTCACTAAACAAAAAACGTTTGAAGACTTTGTTGATAGCCCTTACTACAATGCCTTTATCAAATTTGGCAGTTTCCTATCTAATGCTAATCCTATATACCCAGAACAATATATAGAATGGGTGATAAAAAGCGGAGTAAAATTAGACCACTGGTGTAGAGACGAATTGTATGATCAATACCTTGTTGATTTAGTAAAAGCCGAACCAGCAGACGGTGCTATACAAAGAACTATGAATACAATGCTAGTTTGGGGAGAAGAGAATAACGCAGAATGGGAACATTATTTTTTATATGCCAACCTTAACAGAATAACGCAACATATTAGAGATGGATTGATCAGTCCTTGGATTGTTCTTAACTGTAATAGCGGGCGAAAAATGTTAACGAAGTTAAATACCGAGCAGATCGAAATTATATCAACAGTATTAGATCCAGATCACTGGAATCGAAGATTTAAAGGAACGCCCGGTGATCTTGAGCTAGTGAAAGAAATTATTAAAGAGGCTAAGATACCATAATGAAAAAAGAAGAAATCACAGAAGAATTAGCCGAGAACGAAGAGTACCTTTCTCGAGACGATATCGATATTGAAGTTCGTATCGATGAAGAAAGCAACAAAGTCATGGTAGTATTTTCCGGTTTTAATGACGACGAAGATACGCAAGAGTACGCAGAATTTTTAGCATCAACATTACCATTATTATTATTTGAAAGCACGAGATTACAATAATGCCAGACATAGATATCGACTTTGAAGACCGCAATAAAGCCTTAGGTGTGATTAAACACATCAAAGCTAGTAGAGTGGAAAGAGGGTCGTTAGTTCCTCATAATACAGGAGTGTATCTACATTCTGTGCCCGTAGATGCGGCACAAAATATTTGCTCTGTGGATCATAACACCGCAGAAGAAAAAGATTATTTTAAGATAGATTTTTTGAATGTTGGAGTTTACAAAAATGTACGAGATGAAGAGCATCTCAAACAATTAATGGAGACTGAACCACTATGGGACCTACTCGAGCAAGACGACTTTACCCAACTTCTGTTCCATGTGAATGGGCATGGGTCTATTCTGAGACAAAGCAAGCCAAAGTCTATAGAAGAATTAGCAGCGGTACTAGCGATGATTCGCCCGGCGAAACGTTATCTGATTGGGAAAGATTGGACTACGGTGATGAAGGAAGTTTGGACGAAACCGGAAGGTGACGAGTACTATTTTAAGAAAAGTCATGCCACAGCCTATGCGGCAGCTATTGTAGTACAAATGAATTTAATTTGCGAAGGTATCAGCTACGAGTATAGTTGATTATTTTGGCGGTTTTCTAATCAGTGTAATGGATTTTCTTTTTACACGTTTAGTCATTATATCATTGAGACTAGTTACTGGACCGAACATTACCTTAACGTCTTTGGTACTGAAGTTCCTAATAATATATCTAAATACCGCCATTTCTTTAGCTAAGAATATGCTAATAGGAATCTGTCTATTTGATTCCCACCACCATATTTCACCTAATTCTAAAAATTTGGTTTTTTCTTCTTCTGTACGCAAAGAGCTATAATCATAGATACTAGTGATAGCAGTATCTTGATTTATTATAATTCCCACATATTCTTTGTCCACATAGGTTATTACGCTAATGAACGGAAAATTTTCTTGTAAGTTTTGACTTATTCTCATCGATAAATACTTAATTATAGGGCCACTGAATATGCAGCTCAATCCGTGTTATTTATATTCAAACCGAATGGACGTATATACTAATCTTGGCTCTTGGACAAAAGAGAGGTTTAGAAAAGTGTATCAACGAACAATGAAAATCTACAAGGGCGTGGATAATCGTCTTGACTTCCAAGTCCGTAATAACGACAACAAATCTAAAAATATCACAGAGCTAGATAGTGTAACATTTAATATCATAGCTGTAGATACAAAAGGTATCCAGTTACAGAAAGCTGTTACTATAGAAACTGCCACAGAAGGTAAAATGTACGTATTGCTATCAGAGGCAGACATACAAGATTTGGAAAGAGGATACTACCAGTTTAGCATGTTCTATACAGACGGCAGCGGTAATCGGTTTCCATTATATGGTGATAGCCAGTATGATGCTTTGGGACAATTACAGGTAATCGATGGTGCTTTTGATATTGACAGCACTACACAAATATAGTATAATAAGTCTATGGCCCTGGTCGTAGACATCTTTCGCAAACATCTTCCTTATAAAAAGAAACAGACCCCTAGCGGTTGGATAAGTTTCGATTCTCCCTGTTGCCATCACAGAGGCGAAGGTGTTGATACAAGGCAACGCGGTGGTGCTAAATTTTCTGAAGGGCTAGTCTTTAACTGCTTTAATTGTGGATATACTGCCAGTTGGAAACCTGGTAGACAGATTAGCCAAAAACTCCGTCAGTTAATGATATGGTTAGGTGCTCCAGACGACGATATTAATTTGATGATATTTGAAGCACTAAAGACCGAAGGCGGTGCTGAAGACAACACTAAAGATAGAGAATTAATAGACTTTGTTAATAAAGATATGCCTGAGGGATCATTGCCTATATCTGAATGGATTGATCAAGAGTTAGATCCAGAGCTAGAAACTCAGCTAGCGGAAGTAGTTAGTTATCTAGTAGACAGAGGATGTGATCCGCTAGATGATAGGTTCTATTGGACCCCGATTGATATCAAAGATAGAGTAATCATTCCGTTTACTTATGGCGGTAGAGTTGTGGGCTGGACTGCTAGGAAAGTTCGCGATGGCAAACCTAAGTATCTTTCAGATCAGCATCCTAATTTTGTGTTTAACCTTGATTCTATAAAACAAGATCAAAGATATTTGTTTGTAGTAGAAGGACCGTTTGATGCTATGGCCGTAAACGGAGTAGCATTGCTACACAACGAAATATCTGAAAATCAAGCAAGACTGATCAATAAGATGGGCAAGGAAGTTATTGTGATTCCTGATCAAGACAAGGCAGGTAGTAAGTTAATTGAACATGCGTTAAAATGGGATTGGTCAGTGGCCTTTCCTAATTGGGAGTCAGATGTTAAAGATTGTTCTGATGCTGTAAGAAAATATGGAAATTTATTTGTAATAGTTGATGCCATCTCAACAGCACAACAAGGTGCTATTCGGATAAATTTATATAAGAACAAATTTGATAAAAAGGTACAAGAAAATGTTTAGGCTATACAAAAGATTTAGAGATTGGTTGAGATATCGTAAGCGTATTAAAGAATTACGCAAACGTGATCCGTTTATATACAAATGATTACCTGGGGAATTAACGCTCTCAATCACGACATCAGCATAGCAGTCTTTGAAGGGCATACACTAAAAAGATTTGAAACTGTCAAGGGTGTTGACAGAGACACTGATCTTATACGTAGATCTATAGATGGATCAGGCGGGCGTGGACCTAGTGTTATCGCTTGGTACGAACGACCTTGGTTGAAAAAGACTCGTCAACTGTATGCGGGACAATACTCCGCAGCCTTTGATGTAGATGTACTTCCTAGCAGATGGTTAAAGAAAAATAATCTAGGCTACGCCCGAGTCAAATATTTCCCTCACCATAAGAGCCATGCTGCCGCAGGATTTTACACTAGTCCTTTTGAATCTGCTACTGTAGTAGTTCTAGATGCTATGGGAGAATGGGAATCAGCTACAATATGGCAAGGTCGAGGCACAGAACTTAAAAAGATTTGGAGCAGATCCTATCCTAACAGTCTAGGCATGTTTTATTCAGCATTTACTCAATTAATCGGATATAAGCCTGTAGCAGAAGAACATCTATTACAAAGAGACAGTGAGCTAGGCGATTATCGCCGATACCTAGATACAGTAAGAGCATATTTTGATGGTGTGCTATCATTGAGATATAATCTACACTGTGGAGTATTGGATTGGCCCGACCCAATAGTCAGTGATCAAGATCGATGGGATATTGCTGCTGCTGTCCAGCGAGTGTTTGAAGAACAGGCAGACATGGTTATGCTATATGCTCGAAAATTAACAGATAGTAAAAATCTAGTTTATATGGGCGGGTGTGCTATGAATAGCAAATATAATCGATACCTCGCTACCCAATGGGAAAATGTTTGGTCATTATCTAATCCCGGAGATCCTAGCAGTGCTATTGGTGCTGCTCTATTATCCCTTAACGTTCGAATTAAACCTCCACAGATTCTATGACCCGATGCGTAAATGCTTACATGAATCTCAGCGTTCATCCAAATGGTATAGTTAAACCATGTTGTATGAGCAGAAAGATTTTTATTACTGACAATAAAAGTCAAACCCTAGAAACTGCCAAGATATCAGAATTTTGGTCTAGCAAAGACAGACAACATTTTATTCAGCGACTAGATCAAGGCGAATCTGTATCAGAATGTTCTAGTTGTTGGAACGAAGAAAAAGCCGGAAAACAATCTAAACGAATTAGAGACAACGAACGTTGGGGCATAGACAATTTTTCTCCTAATAGTCTACCTGTGGTATTAGATGTCAGCATGGATAATCTGTGTAATCTACGCTGTAGGATATGCGGTCCAGAAAACTCCAGCCAGTGGGCAGCAGAAGAAGCCAAACGATTAGGCGATAAGATGCCTAAACTGTTCAAGGTCAGTAGCCAGTGGCAAGAACTTTACGAGTTTAGTGATTCTATACAGCATATTGATTTCAGTGGCGGTGAACCATTTTATATAGACAGTCACTGGTTGTTATTAGAGCAATTAGTATCACAAGGACGTAGCCAAGATATCAGTCTACATTATAATACCAACGGCACTATATTTCCATCGCAGTACATCGATCTGTTGAACAAGTTTAAAAGTGTAGACATACAGGTCAGCACAGACGGCTTAGAACAAAAATTTGAATATCTTAGACACCCAGCTGATTGGAATGAACATATATCAAATTTAGATCTTTTTAAACAACAATCTTGGAAACTAGGTGTGTGCTTTAGTCTAAGTGTGTTTAACATCAACGATGTATTTGAAACTTATGAATTTTATAAATCAAAAAATATTAGTTTTTATTTAAACATTGTACACGGGGATCACAGTGTCCAAATCATTCCTAGAGATATAAGAAATCAGTTGATAAGAAAATTAGAGTCGCAGACAAGTAAAACAGATCAAAAAGATTGGGAAGAACAACGATCTGTGATTATAGGGTATCTTAACAGTCCATATGATCTCAGCTGGAAGTGGCAGACATTTTGGCAGGCAACATATCTACGTGATCAGATACGTGAACAAAACTATCCTGAAATATTTCCCGATACTTGGAAGATGGTTGAACCTTGGCTTGCTAGTACCAGAATAAGAGTGTATAATATTAATAATGTATACGTGGAATGATATAGTTATTTTAGGTGATAGTTTTTGTAGTCAAAGAAAAGTTCCAAATCATTGGCCTTATAGACTATCAAATCTGTTAACGGACGAAGATCCAGGACCTACTAAACCTGCTAGGGGCTACGGGTGGGGCGGTGCCAGTTGGTGGAGTGTGAAAAAACAGTTGGCTTTTTATCTTAAAAATCAACCAAAAGTTTTGATTTTCTGTCACACAGAACCTATGCGATTGCCCAATGACCGCAACAAGCCATTAACACTGGCCTGCTCTCTAGATGGCAGTCTACGAGGTGATCCCAATGATGATGACATGTGGACTGCGGCAAGATTATATTTCCAACATTTGGTCAGCGAAGACTTTCACTTGTGGGCACAACAACAATGGTTTAGAGAGCTTGACGAAACATTAGATCTGTATCCTAGTATAGAACAGGTATATCATCTACATGGTTTTTATGGCAACTGGAATAATTATGAGTTTAAGCGAGGCGTGAGATTCAAAGACAACCTTTTTAATTACTCGCATGCCGACAATGATACTATGAAATACGACAATCATTTATCCATCAATGACAATCATAGACTAGCACAGCAGTTAGCAGAGCTAATTAAGAATTATCCTGGAGACGGCCACGTGGTAAGTAAATTTAATCTCAAAGATAAAAAATGACAAAAAATTACGATTACGATGTACAGAAGTTATATCTAGAAATGATGTTGGCAGATGCTGAAACATTTGTACGCTGCCAAGGTATTTTTGATGCTTCGCTGTTTGATAGAAAACTACAAGAAGCCGCAGAGTTCATACACAAATACGCAGAACAATATACTGTGTTGCCAGAGTTTGAAATGGTCAATGCTACCTGCGGTACTGAATTCAAAGATCCAGGAGAGCTCAAAGACGGGCATCTAGATTGGTTAATGGATGAGTTTGAAACATTTACTAGACACAAGAGTCTAGAACGTGCGATCATTGAATCAGCTGATCTATTAGAAAAACACGATTACGGTCAAGTAGAAGCTAAGATCAAAGAAGCTGTACAGATTGGCCTAGCTCGCGATATGGGCACAGACTATTTTGCTGATCCCCGTGCTAGATTGATGGGACTCAAAGATAAAAACGGACAGGTCAGTACAGGTTGGGCTACCATGGATCGTAAACTGTTTGGCGGCATGAACCGAGGAGAGTTGAATATCTTCGCAGGTGGTTCGGGTGCTGGCAAGAGTCTGTTCTTGGCCAACCTAGGTGTGAACTGGGCATTGAACGGGATGAACGTTATATACCTAACATTAGAACTTTCAGAAGCATTGGTATCTATGCGTATCGATTCCATGCTCACAGGTGTCAGTACCAAAGAGATCTTCCGCAACATTGATGACATTGAAATGAAGGTCAAGCTAGTGGGCAAGAAAGCAGGCCTATTCCAAGTCAAATACATGCCATCGGGTAAGACTGTCAATGATATTCGTGCCTACATCAAAGAATATGAAATAAAGGTTGGACGCAGAGTTGATGTGTTGTTGGTAGACTATATGGATCTATTAATGCCCATTTCTAAGAAGATTTCGCCAGCGGATCTGTTTATCAAAGATAAATTTGTATCAGAAGAATTGCGTAACTTGGCCATGGAAAAACAGTGTGTGTTTGTCACTGCCGCACAGTTGAATCGAGGTGCTGTGGAAGAAGTAGAATTCGATCACAGCCATATATCCGGCGGACTATCAAAGATCCAAACCGCAGACAACGTGTTCGGCATCTTTACCAGCCGTGCTATGCGTGAACGTGGACGTTATCAGCTACAGTTGATGAAGACCAGATCCAGTTCAGGTGTAGGACAAAAGATTGACCTAGAGTTCAACATAGAAACACTGAGAATCAGCGATCTGCCAGAAGATCAGCAGGAACTGGAATCACAGACACGCAGCAATCAGATCATCAGTCAGATCAAATCTAGATCCAGCACGGTGGTAGATCAAGACGGTGTCATAGATCCTAATCGAGGGCATAATCTAGCACCTGCTCCTAAAGCCATAGTAGAAAGTACCAAGCTCAAACAGTTTATCAATAACCTCACGCAAGATGAAGAATAAAGCAGTAGAATTATATCGCTGGTTACCCAGCGAAGGTGAACATATCGAAATAGATTGGCCCAAAGTACACAAAACCATAGGACTAGCACAGACCCGTTGGCTGTTAGATCAACAGCGTGGAAACTGCCAGCTGATGTTAGAACAACGTGATGATCACTGGTGTAAATTAATCGTGGAATTCTACAATGAGCAGACATTATTAAACTATCGATTAAAGTGGGCTAAATAATGGATGCGTGCAAAAGAATTTATCACAGAACGAACATTTCCTAAGCGTAAAAGTGGACCATTGAGATCCATGTTTATGTTCCCCGATATGCCCAGCAGCGATGGTTACCAGATCTACAGATTCGGGTTAGCCATGGCAGATCATACTCTAACACATGCTGTTGGTCCAACCAGCAGGAACGCTGTGATCGTGGCCTACACCGATGAAGAAGAAGATATCATCAAAGGAGCAGAACGCCAGACTGGTAAACGAGGAGTTAGGGTAGCAGATCGTACCAGTCATGAACCCACAGATACCAATGATAAGAGTCCTGTGGCACAGCCTCGACGCAACCGCTACGGAGTTTAAATGCTGCTGAGAGAATTGTTAGAATCTCTAAGTGTAACAGTAAATCGCGAGCTAAATCCCCGCCTGTGGCGTGAGGGCGAGCTGGATCCTGAAGTCAAAGCCAAGCTGTTGAAAATCGCCCAACACTTTGAACAGTTCGTGGGCATAGATCTACCCGTCAAAGACATCACAGTCACGGGTTCAAACGCCAACTATACATGGACACAGCACAGTGATCTAGACCTGCATCTCATAGTGCCCGGCACTCCCACAGACGAAGATCGCGAGCTGTATTCTGCTAAAAAGAGCCTGTGGTCAGAACAGCATGACATACGCATACGTGGGCATGAAGTAGAGTGTTATGTACAGGGCGAGGACGAACCACATCACAGCACAGGCGTCTACAGTCTCAGCAACGATGCTTGGGTGATCGAACCCGAAAAAGTAGAACCCACCATAGACGACAATGCTGTGGATGCCAAATATCAGGACATGACCAGATTGATACAGCTGGCTCTGACCAACAGCGAATTAGCCCAGCTAGAGCGTGTGAAAAATCGAGTCACAAAGATGCGAAAAGCGGGACTGGAACGTGCGGGCGAATGGTCTACGGAAAATCTCGTGTTCAAAGAACTACGCCGTCACGGCTTGATAGATCAATTGGCTGATCGCATACGCGAGCTAGAAGACCAAGAACTCAGCCTAGAAAATCGCAAATAATAGTAGCAGATTATAAATACCCTATAACAGGGGATAAAAATGCTACACATCATCAGAGACCTAGGGGACGATCTCACAAGATTAGTCAAGGACGACCCTGTGAGACCTGAAATTCCCCTGGAACAACGAATAAACTCAAACAGCACGATCTTCGTGCTCAAAGACGACAACGATCAGCCCATAGCTGTGACCTGTGTGAAATTTCTAGAATCCGTGCCCACCCAGGTAGAAGATCTAGTCAATACTGTGGTACAGACCAATACCGCGGTGTTCTATACCATATGGTCATATGCTGCGGGTGCGGGCCGCAGGCTGATAGAAGAAGCACAGGCTGAAATTAAAAAAACACATCCCGAAGTTGAAACCTACGTGACACTGAGTCCCAAGACAGAAATGGCCGAACGTTTCCACCTTAAAAACGGTGCAGAGAAGTGGCGTGAAAACGAAACTTCAGTGAACTATCTATACCGATGAATCTGCTCGCAGCTTGGGGTGGTGGTAGTCTAGATAGGCGGAGCCTCTGCGATTTTTTTAGAGCTGCGAAGCAGCAGCGGTAGCGATAGAAGTGCAAGCAATTTTTCCTTGGCTTAAACTGCTAACATTATACATGATCGCAGACTAGGTCGCTCACAGTGCTCTACCTTGCCCGAGTGATAACTACTAGTATGATCGACAGTTTAATACTAGCAGTGACAGTGACAGCATGGACACTGTATCAACTGACCAAACCCACAGTCATAATATTGGGAATAACTCTAGTCGTTGCCGTGGCGTTATAGCAGAGTTCAAAAACTTTTGTAAATGATAGAACCAATTGCCCAGCTGTGTGTAACGTGGGTCTTGAACCATGTCACCTAGAGTATAGTAAGTGGATATGCCTAGAGTAGCGTAGTAGTCCATGCTTAGGCCTTTACGCTGACCATACTCAGGTAGTAGACTACAGAAAAACAGTGCTGAATCAGCATAGTCTTTGAACTGAGCAGAATCTGGGCTCTGCGACAACAGTAAGTAGCGTTCAGCAAAAGATGGCGTTGGGATTAGATCTACACGAGTTAAGCGGCTGTCTAGTAAATGACTGAGATACCAATACAAGGACTCAGGGCATTCAAAGCCCGTTTCAGAACTGTGATCAACTAACAGCTTAAAGAACTGTGCTTGTGTAGTCATGCAATTATTTACAGATTTTTTAAATAATAGCATGCACATAGAGTTCAATTTGCCCACGGGTGCGGGTGGTCAGAGTGCCCTATATTTCAACACAGTGTTAGACCAACATCTGAGAGATTGGAGTCTACGCTATCACATCAACTACCGCAAAACCTTGACCTACTATAAAGCATGGATATGGTTGCCCGCAGAACAGGACTATACTGTGTTTGCTCTGACCTGGAAGTGGCCTAGCCCGAAATGGGTCCTAGGGGCTTAAAATCTACGGTGCAAATTTTTTAGGGTGAAGTACTTACAGATTCATGGTGGTGATTCTGTACCCCATACCGCAGTATAATACGTTAGTACACACTAACACTAACGCCCCCCACCCCCACCATGGCCCCACCGGTCACCTCAGGCCGTCAATCAACTCTCTGACATCCTCAGTGACTTCCTCATACTGATCCATCACAGCAGCGATCATCAGCTGATGGATGGTCTCTGCGTCTCGACGGTAGGCCTCGGGCAACGTCTGCTTGAGCTGATCTACCTGCTGCTGCGACTCGCAGTTCCACAGCAGGTCTGCGATCTGATACTGCTGCTTAGTTAGACCGTGTAGTTCGATAGTCATTGTGATCCTTAGGCTATCAGTGTCCAGTACAGGGTCAGTGCTAGGGCATACATGATCACAGCAGGACGGATCTGCTGCCATGTGTCCTTGATGATCCACTCTGAGTATTCTTGATCGTTCATTGTGATCTCCTATTAGTCTAAACGTGAACCAGCGTAGGCTTCGAAGCCGTACTGTTTGAACACTCGGGCTGCGGCTTCAGCTCCCGCTTCCAGAGTGTCCACGTTCTGGCAACCGAACTTTGATGGGTTCCACATCTGTAGGCTTTTAGTGTAGCTCTTGCGTACACCCTGGGCTGCGAGTGCTTTACCCAGCTTGGTGTTGCCCTTTACACCGTAGATGTCTACCCAGGCAAAGCCACAGGCGAAACGATCTTGACCGCCCAAGACTTCTTGGAAGTACTTAGAGGCGGCTGCGTGAGCAGCACGTTCAGCTTCTGCTACGATTTCAGGGATCTGTTCAGGGGTTGCTGTGATCATTGTTCGCTCCGTTGTCTAAGTGTTTATAGTATACGATCGTTTGGACTAGATGTCAACCGATCAACGATAGCCCTGTGCTCGCATCATCAGGGTGGCCACCCACATGAACAAGAGTCCCAAAGCACTGACTGCCAGGCTCTGTAAGAGTTCCACATTGGTCATGCTGTTCTCTACACCACCTACACCCAACAGGGTCAGGACCAAGCCCATCATGATGAAAAAGAAGATTTTGTTCATTGTTCGCTCCGTTGTCTAAGTATTTACAGTATACGTTCTGTGATCCAAACTGTCAAGCAGTTTCTTTCTCTGCTTGGGCCACCAGCTCGTGTGCCAAGTTCAGGGCCATCATGGCTGCGACCATGGCGATCATACGTTCCTGTCCCGTGAACTGCATGATCTGATCTTCCAGGGCCTGCATGTTCGCAGGAGTGGCAAAGAAGTTGTTTTTTTGGATTGGGTTCTTCATGATTCGCTCCTTTGTTTCAGTGTTTGTAGTATAGCAGTCTGTGTCCAATCTGTCAACCAAAGTGCCGCAATAAGCCTACAACGCACAGGGTCATTGCCACTGCGTTAATGGTCATCTGTGGATAGTTCTTCACACGCACAGTCCACGTGAAAAAACTGATGGCACCTAACAGTCCGAATAGCTGTATCAGGACTATGTGCTGGGGGAACAGGTTCATCACAGCGTACATCACTAGGATGAACACAGTGCCTGTCCATTGGATGATTTCGTTTGCTTTGTTCATGTTCTTATTGTACGATCATTAGCCCAATCTGTCAACCGCCCCGGCAGAACGCCCAGATCTTGAGCTCAGGGTAGTCCATGCCCATGAGCACTCCCTCGTAGTCCCCGTAGCTGAGGTAGGCCCACTCACGGTCATCACGCCATCGGTATAGGCGATCCTGGATCTCTCTGTTGTGTCTGGTGACCTGGCTCTTGGCCGTCTGTTCCCGGCGGTAATACTTGATGGCCCTGCCGCCTTCCCGTTCAAATACGATGAATCCCACGTTATCTCTCCAAGGTAACTGTCACTGTCTGATCTGGGTGCTGATGCTGGCGTACGATCCGGAACCCCTGCTTGATCAAGTATTGGACTCGTCGGGTCACGTAGTTGTAACGGCCTGTAACTGTGGTCATAGTTCGCTCCTTTGTTGCTATGTGTGTATTCTAACGCACTCTCGCCAAAATGTCAACCAAAAACCCTAGTTGCCAGTGTAGTATTTCACGTACTCTTTGCCGCCTACTGTGATGTACCAGCGTCCGTCATCCTTCATGTAGTAGCCCTGTGCGTACCAACGTGCTGTCGTACGCGGATCCATCCCACACAGTTTCTTAGCTTCTTTCAGTGTCAGCATGGTCGCTCCTTGTTACAGTTTCTATAGTGTACGGTCGTACAGCCAAACTGTCAACCGTTTTTCAGCAGGTCGGCCCCCTGATCTTGCGGCACACGGAACTTGACGCCTTTGTGCTTTTCAGCTATCCTCGATACCAACGAGTCCCGATCCGTGCCCTGACCTAGGAACTCCCAGTTGTCTGTGCGGTAAGCGTAGAGCTGACCTTGCTCCTGCTCTATGCAGATCTCTATCTCAGGCATGGATCTTTCGTTGATGTCTGTGGGATCATCTA
>Ga0222712_10003094_pt1 | contig 18461 bp, 10 predicted proteins | sample C33_657DmetaG_FD_165043 | JGI IMG/M metagenome (GOLD analysis project Ga0222712, IMG submission 165043) | Estuarine water microbial communities from San Francisco Bay, California, United States - C33_657D | ecosystem: Environmental > Aquatic > Marine > Unclassified | place: USA: California...
TTCCAAGGCGTGATGAGTACCAAAGATATACGAACCGTGAGTCAGATTTTTATCAACCACTTAATCAGGCTAAGGTTTATCTTAATGAAACCACAAAAGCTGGAATGTTGAAGGTAGAGGTTGATACTTTTACTCCCGGAGGTTTTGATAGTTTTCTGGTTTCTGTGAATAATTCTGAGTGGCAAAGCCAGAACCAGAAATCATGGGATTGGACACTGAAGAGTGGTTTGAATAGCATAAAAGTTCGCACAAAAAATATAAGGTCAATACTTGGGCCTATAAGCGAGATTCAGGTTTCTTATAATCCCTGAAATAAAAAATTAAAATATAAATACTGCACTTAGTTTTATAGAACTTGATTGAATTGAAATTAAAAGAATGGAGGGGAATAAAAATCTACTGCGTGCTGAGTTCATAAAAATGAGCGGAGGATTGGCATTTTTAATGCTGAGTAGTAAATGGTTATTCGCTGAAAATATTCAGGCTGCCGATCTGGTAAATACATTACAAAAGAGACAACAATACACCACATCACTGCTTAAAAAACTGGTGACAGATATTGGTCCGAAGCCCAGTGGAAGTAAAGCTTATGCAAAGGCAGCAAAGGTTGTTTTTCAGGAAATGAAACGTTCATTGCCGGAAGTGAATTACGATAAATATACATTTGATAATTGGGATCCAATAAGCAGTTCTGATCTGATTGTTGGTGGTCAGCATATTGAAGCAATACCACAAAAGAGAGGTGTTGGTACTACAGCAAATGGTGTTCAAGGAATAATCGCTAAAAGTGGAAATGGCTTTGTAATTGTTGATGAACAAAACGCTACTATTTTGGCCTACTTTTCTGTCAATCAGTATGGTAAAGCAATTGCCGGATCAGGTTCAGGAAATCTTTCAATTTCGGTCCCTGTATTTGGTATTGGAAAACAGGATATTCCACTCCTTGAGCGAAGTGTTAAAAATAAACAACAGGCATGGATTAAATCAGAATATCATCCCGTTTATAAAGCTCCAGGAATAAATGTAATTGGTCAGATCAAGGGTAAAAGCAAGAAAGAAATCTTGGTAATTGCCCATTTAGATACCATTTTTAATACCCCTGGTGCAAATGATAATACATCATCTGTTATTGTGATGCTCATGCTTGCACATGCTGCATCTGGCAGAGAAAATAAGCATACACTCACTTTTATTGCATCCGATTCAGAAGAATATGTTTATGAAGGAGCCTATCATTATGCCGAAGGTCGCATTGATGATAATACTATAAAGGATATAAGGCATGTTATAAATTTTGATTCCCTTACCTATGGCCCTAATCTATGGATATCTTCAAAAAATCAGGATGTAAAAGATCTGATTCACAAAATTCATAAAGATTTGAATATTGATGCAAAGCCTATTTTTGATGAAAGTGATGGCTATGTAATGGATTCATTACCTTTTAAACCATCAGGTGCTAAAGCATTACATGCCAATAGTAGAGGCTATGATGAAAAGACCTTGCCTGTTTATCATCGTCCAGACGATACAGCAGATAAAGTGCCACTGGATTGTGTAGAAATTAGTTTCATGGTGTTTGATGAGTACATTAGAAGAATAGACGTACAATAAATGAAATCATTTATACAAGATTAAATAGAATACACTATAACAATTTGACTATGTTTTTAAAATTTAAAAAGAAGATCACAATATTGATTTTTATCATGTTATCAGCGGGAATTGCCTATGCCCAATCTAATTCAGGGTGGTATACAGAAGGAAAAGATTATGCCCCTACAAGGCGGATTAAGATCAATGTTACTAACCCTTTGGCCATCCCATTAAAAGGGGCCCCAATTGTAGTGCAGCGTAAAAGCCTACCATTTCAGAATATTCCGGAAAGGTGGATAGGAGTTGTTGACCCCAATGGTCCATCAGATCCTGAACCTACTATGGAAGAATTGAAAAAGAATAGTGGTTATGTAAGAAGAAAAGAAACCAATGGTCATTATGTGGAGCTTCAGGTTGATGATAAGGATAAAGATGGTATATGGGATGAAATATTCTTTATGACAGATCTTAAAGCAAGAGAATCAAGAGATTTCTATATCTATATTGATCATTATGAGCGAGGCATGTATGAGCATGAGGTACATGCAGCCATTGCAAACTACGGCCGCCATACAGTTCCATTATGGGAGTCGAAACAAATGGGATGGAAATTATGGTATCCGCATGATGTAGATCTCCATGGTAAAAGAGCCCCTATGCTTACAGCTTATTATGAATATTCTACCAATAAGTCAGGTTACTATATGCCATGGGAAATGGGAACTGATATCATGACAGTTGCAAATACTTTTGGTGCTGGTGGGATGGCGGTGTTTGAAAATTCAAATGATATGGAAAACCCTTCACGTGCTTATCATTCTCCGTTTAAGAATAAAGGTCCATTTGATGATACTCGCTATACCTTTGATGTGGTTTATAATGGGCCACTACGTAGTATGATCAAAGTAAGTACCACTAATTGGAACTCAGGTAAGGGCTTCTATGAACTAGATCAGTTCTATACAGCTATGGCCGGTAAAAGCTGGAGTATTGTAGAAACCAAATTCAATAAGTTCCTTCCTCCCAATGCCGAAGTAAATTTTGGAGCCGGGATCAGAAAGATCATGAATGAATATACTTCCGTAAACAAAAAAGGAATAGCCATATCAATGGGAAAAGATGTTGAGGCCAGAATTCCGGATGAAGATATAGGTGAAGAGGTTTTAAGAGTGCCTTGGCAAGGGATCGGTTTAGTTGTACGCGATAAATATAAGCCAGAATACAAATCGATAAAGAATTTTGGAGGAAACCATGTCTTTAAAATGCCTGTAACTGCTGACCTTACTTATGAATACATGATTTTTGGTGCTTGGAGTTTTGGTGAAGTAAATAACAATGAAAAGGATTTTGTTAAATATGTTGAGGATGAAGGAGTTAAATATAATAATCCTCCGATCATCAAAGTGTCTGAATTTGAGACAAAAGCAAAATGATAGTAAATGGTGAAGGAATCTTTCCCATTTTTTACTCTAATTTTTATCTGATTCAGCAATTTATCGCATTTGGTAGCTGGAATAGTACTCTGTATTAGCTTTTTAAAAAATTGATTTTATAAACGGATTAATAGTACTCCAATGAAACATTATTTTTTAAGGAAGGCCTGCATCATATCTGCTATACTGATAATTTCAGTTTCAATTCATGCTACTGCTCAAATCAAGGTCGGTGTTGCTGAGACTATTATTACTCCTCCCAATCCAATTGGGGTTCGAATGGCCGGTTATGATAGAGGAGCAAATACTTCTACGGGAGTACATGATGATCTTTATGCTCGCAGCCTGGTTGTAGAAGGCGAAGATGGAACAAGTTCAGCGATGATTACAGTAGCAGTTGTAAACATGTCTGAACCGGTTATGGATCAAATTCGTACTGGGGTGTATAAAGAGACTGGCATTCCCTTTAAAAATGTAATAGTTTCTTCTACTCATACCCACTCTGGTCCGGTAATGGGAAATTTAGAGGATAATTATATTAAGTTTTTCATCAGCAGAACTGTTCAAAGTGCAGTAATTGCATGGAAAGGCAGAGTCCCAGGTAAAATTGGAGTAGGTTCAGCAGTAGTTTTTGGAATGGCAATGAACGACAGACGAATGGAGCATGGAGGGGTTCCTCCTGATCCTGAGCTTGCTGTAATAAAGGTTGAGAATGCTCAAGGGAAGCTTCTTGGCGTTTTCTTCAATTATGGCTGTCATCCTTCAGCACTAGATTTACACAATTTGCAATTCACAGAAGACTGGCCCTATTTTTCAATAAAAGGAATTAAGGAAAAATTGACTAAAGGAGTAGTTGTGGGTTATTTTCAATCGGCTCAGGGTGATGCAAAAGTGGGTTATCAGGCTGAACTTTCTGCAGTGGGTGCTTTTATGCAGGGAATAAGAAGTTTTGAATTTGCCGAAAAGAAAGGCCTAATTCTTTCGGAAACTGTGCTTAAAGTATTGCCAGAGATAAAAACTTCTGAAGATTTAGTTGTAAAGGTTAGTTATGATAAATTTCAAATCCCTATCCGGACAAGCTTCCCTTATACACATCAAGAGGCACTTCTCTGGCAGGAAAAAGCAAAGAAGACATTGGATGAAAAAGAAAAGCTGGTCATATATTATCCTACAGATATTGAAGGGGTAGAGCGATTGAAGCAAGCTGCCCGAGATCTGGTTGCAAAAGGAGATATAGGTAAGACGATAGGACCCCGAACACTAGATAAGTATAAAGTTGATTACTGGTTGGCAACCCAGGCTGTAAGTCAGTCGAAACGCATAGAGGCATTGCCACCTAATTCAGCGCCCTATTTAATGCCAATGCAGGCGCTTCGTATAGGTTCTACTATTTTTGTAACCTTTCCCGCCGAAGTTTTTACCGAGATCGGTTTAACTGTAAAACAAAAATCTCCCTACGCAAACACTTTTATTTTGGGTGTAGCCGGTGGTTTTAATGGCTATATCGCCACCGCTGCAGAGTATATTGAAGGAGGTTATGCCGTTAATGGCAGTCCTTACGCTCCTCAGGCAGAGCAGGCTATCATCAATGCTTCTATGGAACTGATTAATAGAGTGAAGTAGTTTTGACTTAGTAAGATCTATCGTACAATGAACCAATTACAGATAACAGAACCAGGAACCAAGAACCAAGAACAAAGACTGTGAAGTGCTAATTTGAGATTTACTACTTTTTTCAGACCTCAGACCTCAGACCTCCTACCTCAGACAACTGACAACAGATAACAGATAACAGACAAAAGACTATGAAAATTAAAGCAGTACTTCCCTTTCTGGCACTATTCCTTTTTATGAGTTCATTAAATGCGCAAAATACTACAAAGCGTGTTCCTTATGTCATCCATGATAATTTTGATACCGGCGAAATGTTCACCTGGGAACCTTATCCATATCAGCAGGACACCGGTTATGATCCCTTATTTAGCACAAAGAAGGAGCCTGCTTTTGGAGGAAAGGGGAGTTCTCTTTCCCGTATAACCAAGCCTAATGATGCCAATGACCTCACCCAGGGTTTCACCAAGCGCATTGATATGTATTCTCTAAACAATACACGACTCAAGTTTGCCTATTATTTTATGAGTGACAGGAAACCTGAGAAGCTGAATGTTTCACTAGGGACTTTTGATGGGAAATTATTCACTCATTCCATCTTGTCGCCAAAGGCTAATACCTGGGTAGAGATAGATATCCCACTTGGTTCTTTCAGTCTAAATAAAATATCATTGAAGGAAGGTGAGCATTTTCAGGTTGTAGTATTGCAGGCTTTTTATCCGCTTGTTAATCATTTGCCAAGTTACAGTATGCTAATTGACGAGTTTAAGTTGAACGGTGAAAGATCAAGACAGTTTATCGCACAATCTCCAAAATCGACCTGGTTTGAGCAGTTTGGTCATGCTATTTTAAATAAGCATTACGCTAATGGTGAAACAATTAACCTGAGTATTTCAGCTGAGCAGGGTAAAGCCATAAATGAAGTTAATGCTGAATTGATTAGTCCGGAGAATAGAACTATTTTAAGCAATATTAAATTTTATGATGATGGGAGCCATGGTGATCTGACGGCTTCAGATGGTATCTGGTCGAATAATGCCTTGTATTCAATCAAACCCATAGATCCTCGCGGTCAATGGAAGATCAGGGTTAAGTCGGGAACCGGAACAGATCAATTTTCATGGGATTTGGGATTCATTGTTCCTGTTTCTGAACATGCAGCCGGTTTGCATCCAAGAGTATTTCATTCTCAGGCTCAACTGGATGCCCGTATGGCAGGACCTGAGCCCGTATCTGCAAAAAAGCTTCTTAATAATTTAATTCAAAGCTATAAACCTTCAACACTTGAAATTGATAAGCTTCCTGCACAGAATATGGTCGCACCGGAGTCTGTCACTGGCGGACCATATGCAAGTGCAGGTATGGGAGGTTGGTATAATACCCAGAATGCTCTTGCCAAAGTGATAACTAGCGAAGCCTGGCAGTATGTGCTAACAAAAAACAAAGATGCAGCTGAAAGAGCAAAAGATGCCCTTTTAAAGCTTAGTAAATTACCTTCATGGAATCATCCCTGGATGGAAGCTAATGGTAACCATACCTATTATCCTGGAGCTCCTGCAGCATTTGCAGCCGGTATAGGATATGATATCTTATTTAATTTACTCAGTGCGGATGAGCAAAAAATCGTCCGTAAGGGGATTATGGAAAATTCGATAAAGCCATTTTATCGTGATATGGTAGAATTAAATCGGATGCCTTCAAGCAATTCCAACCATATTGGAGTGATTCTTTCAGGAGTTGGTATTGCTGCAATGGCCATTGCAAATGACGATCCGGATTTACCCGGTTTGGAGCCGTATTTATCGGGAATTCTTGCGAAGACCAGACAATTTATAGACCGAACCATGTTGCCGGAAGGTAGTTATAATGAACCCTATACGTATCAGGAAATGGGTTATCGCGAATTGGTGGAATTTCTTTACTCTTTAGAGCGGAATTTCGGGATTGATTATACTTCTACAAGTAATTTGAAAGAGTTTTATCAGTACCCTATTTATGTTACCCAGGCAAAGGATGGTGCATATCAGGATTTAGGGGATGTTTCGCACACCTACAATTTTACCCAACAGCCGATGCAATGGCTGGTTTATAAAATGAAAGATCCATTCATGTATAAATATGTGAAACCATCCTGGGATTCGGGAAAGGGAAGGGGCGGTATCATTCCGTATTTATGGTATACTGAAGGTATTACTCCAATTGGCAGGGAAACACTCCCATTGTCTAAACATTTTGAAGGCAAGGGGCATATGGTTACCAGAACTTCATGGGAAGATTCCGGGACTGTTATGATATTTAAAGCGGGACCAAATGGGAATCATTACCATGCCGATCAGGGGACCATTCTCTTAACACATAACGGTGAAGAACTGTTGAGTGATGCAGGTCATAGTAACGATTATTATGCAAATCTTTATTTTCCGGGTTATTATACTCAGGCGATAGGGCATAATGTAATGCTGGTTGATATGAATGCCGAAAGTCAGGCAGTAGGTGATTTTGAAAACGGAATTGCTGCTCTCAGAACACATCCTGAAATTACTCAAGCTTTTGCCGGAAATAATGCGATGGCTGCCGTTGGTGATCTGACCAACGTTTATAAAAATAAGGTTTCAAAATATACCCGGACTTTATTGAGTTCAAAGAGTGGTCCTGTATTTCTTTTTGATCAGGTAAAAAGTGCAGAAGCACATGCTTTTAACTGGATTTTTCATGCCGAACATACCAATGGTAAAAGTTCCATTTCTTATTCAGATAACAGGCTGACTATAAACCGTCTTTCAGCTCGTTTAACAATGGACATTCTTTCTCCTCAAGCATTAACCGGTCGGATCAGAAATTCTGACCGTGATGAGAGTTTTATTGCAATCTCATCCGAAAAGATGAAAGATGCTGATTTTCTCGCCGTTTTGCAGCCTGAAAGTAAGCCCTCAAATGCTGGTTATGCAGCCAGATCCAAACCTACACGGATCGATTCAAATGGATGGATTGGAGCTATGCTTAATGAAGCAAATTCTATTCATTATGGATTTTTCAGGATAAATGACAGCCCAGATTCGGGTGTGGAAGGTTTTAAAACAGATGCTTCTAAATTTTCTGCACTTGTGAAAGATAACAAGCTTAAAGAAGCCTATTTTGATGGAAAAACTTTTGAAGGCTATGGTTCCGAATTGAAATTCAGTGCTCCTGTTGCTGCTTCTCTGGCAATATCTTCTTCCGAAACCGTTCTCGAACTAAAATCAGATAGCCCCGTTGAGTTGTTTATGGTCCTTGGGTTAAAACCCAAATCTATTATTCATAATGGAATGAGTGTAAAGAATTGGAAGTATGATCCGAATTCGAAAATTCTGACTCTGACTATCCCTAAAGGCCTATCAAAAATTACTATAAATTAAACTAAATGACAGGATATTAAACACATAGAAACATAGAATTTAGATAACAATATATGTGGTTAAAAAATGATAGTCTTTATTTGAACGTCACACCCTGGTTCAATTAACTCAAGAAAAATGAAGCGTTTGGTCCTTTTGTTTGGAATTTTTATCGGAATTGGTTCGAATACATTTGCACAAAAAAGCACTCTAAATTGGGTGCAGGAAACCAGAGACGCGGCATGGCAGGCCAGGGACTCCCAAGGTGAATTTGTATTCAAGGGCAATATGTGGATATTGGGAGGATGGTTTACGCCACAATTAGCTAATCCGCGCGATGTATGGAAATCGCCGGATGGCAAAAATTGGTCTCGTGTATTGGAATCAGCACCTTGGGAACATAGTGACCTTTCAGCCTCCTTTATATTTAAGAACAGAATGTGGATGATGGGAGGCAGGAAATTGCCTGGTACACATTGCAGTAATCAGGTTTGGTCATCTGCTGATGGTGCCAAATGGACTCTGGAAACTGAAAATGCAGGCTGGAGCCCCAGATTAGCTCCCGGATTTGCAGTTTTTAAAGACCGGATGTGGATACTGGGCGGCACAAGCGATTTTTATAAGAACAATGATACAACCTTATTTAATGATGTATGGTCATCTGCGGACGGTAAAAACTGGAAACTTGAACTAGCGAATGCTCCTTGGTCAAAACGTACACATGGAAAAGCCCTGGTATTCGATGGTAAGATCTGGATAATTGGTGGAGGAACAAGGGCTCCAAAAGCCAACTCTCTGAATGATGTATGGTGTTCAGAAGATGGTGTAAACTGGACCCAAGTTACTAATTCAGCATCCTGGGCTCCGCGTATCTGGTTTTCTGCTTTTGTATATCGTGACCGTATGTGGGTTCTTGGTGGTTGGGCCGATACAGGAAATATTGGTGATGTATGGTACTCTAAAGACGGTAAAATATGGACTGAGTTAAAGTCGGACATAAAGTGGACTAAAAGACATGAACTTTCCGCATTTGTTTTTAAAGATAAAATATGGGTTGCTGGCGGTGCAGCTGAACCCAATTATAAGCTGGATAGTGAAGTATGGAGCTTAAATGTGCCTAAAAAATGGTTCATTGATTAATGAAATAATATGTTGGCAATAAAAATCAACTCAATTGAAAAAGTTTAAATATTCAATTAAATTAATGATGAAAAAAATAACTTCTGTTTTGTTTTTAGCATGTCTTTTCATGCAGTTTAGTTCATTTTCTTCCGATAAACCTGCTTTGTATAAGGTCAAGAAGTTGAAAGGGACTATTAAAGTTGATGCAAATTGGGATAAAGCTCAGTGGAAAAAGATAGAAGAAATTAATATTACGAATTACATGGGAAAAATCCCGGCCTTTCAACCGGTGGTCAAAGCAAAGATGATGTATGATAAGGACAATTTATACCTTATTTATAAAGTAGAAGACCAACATGTCAGAATTCAAAATGATAAGTTTAACAGTTCTGTTTCAACGGATGCCTGTGTGGAGTTCTTTTTTTCTCCAGACAAGGAATGGCCACTACGATATTTTAATATTGAGATCAATGCAGGGGGTACAGCATTAATGGCCTATCAGATAGATGGTAAAAGAATTAATGTAAAAGAAGAAGATTTCAATATTGTTGAAGTTGCACATACCTTGCCAAAGAAATTAGATAAGGAGATTGATGAACCGGTTACCTGGTATCTTGAGTTTAAGATGCCTTTGGCTTTATTGAAAAAATATGGCAATTATACTCAGCCCGAAAAAGGAGTGGAATGGAAGGCTAATTTTTATAAAACATCTAGTAGAAGTACCAATCCGCATTATTTAACCTGGGCTATAGTGCAAAACCCAAAGCCACAGTTTCATCTTCCTAAGTACTTTGGGGCACTGATTTTTAAATAGCAAAATATTGTTGTTTGGCATAAAATATCTCTTATTCAATTAAGATACCAGATAAAATATCTTGCAATTATTATTAAATTAACCAAATCATATTCATTAATATTCTCAATTCATTTTCAATGTATAAATCAAGACGTGAATTCATAAAAAAGAACTCTGTCACTTTACTCGGAACCACTATATTATCTGCTACCAGTACAGGACTTCTCGGCAAAACAGCCGACTTTTTGATACCCCAAAGTAATGATCTACTTTATTTTGACGCATTTACCCGTGTTGGTCCCCGAAAGTATAAACATCCAGGAGAAAAGTGGCGTTTGGAAGATGCGATTAAAGAATTAAACCACTGCTCTGTATCAGGAGCTATGGTAGCATCTACTATGTCACTTAGCTATGACGCTATGTATTCAAATCTGGAACTTAGCGAATCACTGAAAGCGCATAAGAATTTATTCCCTATCTGGAATATTTTGCCTCACCATACGAATGAATTCTTAAGTCCAAAAGAACTTAAGGTTAAAATGATTGAGTATAAGATCAAAGCTGTAACTATTCATCCTTTTTCTAATGGATGGGATTGGACTGCCGAATCTAGCCAAGAACTGCTCAGCTACTTGAATGATAATAAGATATTTACCATTGTTACTGTTCCTGAATTGGGCGGATGGAAGGAGCTGAATGAATTTCTTGATCGGTACAAATCAATACCATTACTGGTTACCGGAATAAGCTGGGGCGAACAGCGATATGCGATTCCATTGCTAACCGGGCATCCTAATTTCCATATTAGTTTCGACCGCTTTCAGATCAATGAAGGGCTCGAATTCCTATATAAAAAGGGCCATATTGATCAATTGATATTTGCAACGGATACACCAACCATGTCTGTAGGTGCCCACCGTACTTATATTGATTATGCTGATATCCCTAAAGAAGCCAAGGCTAAAATTGCCGGCGGTAATTTAAGTCGTCTGTTAGGAGGTTTACGTCCACCTGCAATTCATACCAATAAGGATGAAGATATATTAATGACTGCAGTACGAAATGGGAAGCCAGTTCCAGTTCCGGTGATTGATATGCACATGCACATGCTTCATGAAGGGATCAATGGAGCAGGTGGTACCGGTTATCATATGGAGAATGGCGGACCAAAAGGTATTTACAAAATGATGGAAAAGCTGGGTGTTGTTGGGGGTGGATTTATGAGTTGGAACGGTGTGGTTAGTAACGATTCTGTTCAGGGCAATAAATTGGTGAAAGAAGCATTAGATGTATCCCCGAAAGGATATTGGGGTCTGGTGACTTTTAGTCCAACACATTATACACAGGAAGAGCTTGCTGTAATGATTCCTGAAGTTTATGCAGATAAACGTATTATCGGAATGAAGCCTTATCACTTTTATGGAATGGAATATCATAATCCGGCCTATGATATTTGGTGGGAATATGGAAATAAAAATGGTCTATATGCCTTAATTCATCCATCAAGGTCTGACCTCTTGGAAGTAGAAAAACTAGCCGCCAAGTATACTAATGTAAGGTGGGTAATTGCCCATGCTGGTGGAAGCTATAAAATGGCAGATATGGTAATCTCTACGATGAAAAAATACAAAAATGTCTTTGCAGAAATTACATTGACCCCGGTTCCGCTGGGAGTTATTGAATACATGGTTGCAGCATTGGGTGATGACCGTATACTTTACGGATCTGATTTGCCAATGCGTGATCCTAGACAACAGTTAGGTTGGCTGGTGTTTTCGAATCTTCCATTAGCAAGTAAGAAAAAGATCCTGGGTGAGAATGCGTATAGTGTTATTGAACCCTGTATTAAGAATATGCCTGAGTATAATGTTCCTGTTGCATTCAGAAAATGAGGAGGAATGTTAATTACGAATTATTAATTACGAATTACGAATTGAATACAGCTGTAGCCAGGAATCAAGATTGGAAATGGATAATTTTTAACCATTGCGTCTTAGCGTTTTTGCGAGAGAAAAAATAATAAGCTCTTGGGAAAGGGTGATGACCTAGATAAAGGTAATAGTAAATATTTAAACGACTCTCGCAATGACGCAGAGACGCATATTAAATGGATTACAGTTATTTATATTTTGATAATGAATAGATTAATGAATAAAATTATCGTCGCAAGTATGCTCTTATCAAGCCCTGCACTTGCTCAGTGGCAGGTGGGGGTGGCAAAAGCTGATATAAGCCCTGTCGAATCGGTTCCTTTAGCAGGGTATGGTGGTAAAACTCGGATGTCTAAAGAAATTATTCATCCAATCTGGCTTAAAGCAGTGGCTATAAAAGATTCAAAAGGAGAAACTTCTGTATTGGTAACTGCCGATTTGGTTGGACTCAGTAATAAAATGGTTACCATTATTGCAAATAGTGCAATGGAAAAATATAAGATTCCAAGAGCCAACCTTATTTTAAATACTTCTCATAATCATTCTTGTCCGGTAACGGAAGATGTTTTATGGTTATATTATGAATTGACTCCGGAGGAAATGGCTGCGAAAGATCGTTATACCGCAATGATTTATAAGCGTTATGATGAGGTTATTTCAGATGCGCTCAAGAATATGGAACCTGCAGAGCTACACTATGAGCTGGGTCTTGCAGGAATTGCAGTAAATCGCCGCAGGTCTCGCGGTTCAGAATCACGTACATTCGGCGGGCAGGTTGATCAGGATGTGCCAGTTATCACGGTCAAATCTGGTAATCAGTTAAAGGCTGTTCTATTTGGTTATTCATGTCATACTACCGCCTTAGGCGGATTGAGTATCAATGGAGATTATGCTGGCTTTGCTCAATTGGAATTAGAAAGATCAAATCCCGGTTCAGTAGCCATGTTTATTCAGAATTGTGGCGGCGATGCTAATCCATTGCCACGTATTCGAGGAAACGACGAAGAGGCAACAAGGCTTGCTTCTATGTACGGAAGTATTCTGGCTGAGTCTGTTCGTCAGGTAATTACTGCGCCCATGAAACCATTATCTGGCCCCCTGACTGCCGTTATTGGTGAAACTGAACTTTTCCTTCAGCCAGGTGTTCCATTAGCAGAACTCAAGAAACAATTACCCGGACTAAACGGTATGGCTAAACGTGAAGTTGAGCATCAGATAGATCAATACGAAAAGCAGGGTGCTCCTCCTGATAGGGTAAAATATCCGATCCAGGTATGGAGATTTGGAACTGACTTTAAATTTATAGCGCTAACAGGTGAAACCGTCGTTGATTATTCCCTGAAGTTTAAAGGTCTTTATGGATGGAATGATACCTGGGTATTTGGATACAACAATGATCTTCTAAGTTATGTTCCTAGTTTAAGAGTTCTTAAAGAAGGGGGTTACGAGGGCGACAGCGGTATGGCTGAATACGGACACCGGGCTCCATATACTGAAACTGTTGAAGAACAGATCTCAAAAAAAGTAAATGAATTGGTTAATAAAACCAGACAATGATTTAAGAATTAGTAAATCAATTAACTAATATTTTTTTCTGAATGGGTCTTTTTTAGATTTTCTGGTCTTATTAATGATTCTTATTGATTTGATTTAATTAAACATCCGAAATAATGAAGTTGCAGTCTGAAAATGGTATTGGCAGAAGACGATTTCTTGGCACAAGTGGTTTAACTTTACTTGCTGCTTCTGTGTCGGGTATAGTTTGTAATGTTCCCAGTAAGGATGAGAATAAAGAGATTGAAGAGAGCTTTCAGGCTGATGGCTGGAAATCAATCATGGAGGGTGCTAAAAAGTATCGCAAATTAGATGCTCATAATCACGTGTGGACTGGCAGTAATGCATCGCAGGTTGATGAGAGCTGTGAGATACTTGGAATTACAAAAGCCGCCTGCTCTATACCTGGAGGTAAAACTGTTGGAGATATTCGCGCCAATAACGATATAATTATCAAGGCTATGAAATCTCATCCCCAAAGGATCCTGGGTCAATGTTATATCAATCCTTTGTTTAAAAAAGAGGCTCTAGATGAAATTGACCGCTGTGTAGATAAAGGAATGGTCATGCTGGGTGAGCTTTATGATGCGGTAAAGATCAATGATCCGCTTTATTACCCTATTGTTGAGCGATGCATCAAACACAAAATTCCAATGATGCTACATGGTGTGACTACGCTTGGTAACTGGCGTCCTGGTTACTTGCCTACTAATCCGCCAAATTCTTCAGTACCTGAAGATTTCGTAGAAATTGCGAACAGGTATCCGGAAGCAATGATCATTTGTGGCCATATTGGTGGTGGAGGAAACTGGGAATATATGTGTAGGGTCTTACAAAAAGCTCCAACACTTTATCTGGATACCAGCGGCAGTGTTAGTGATGAGGGAATGATTGATATGGCTGTAAAATATCTTGGTGCTGATCGTTTGCTGTTTGCCACCGATATGAATTATGAAACAGGTGTCGGAAAAATCATGTGGGCTGATCTGAGTGAAAGCGATAGAAAAAAGATATTCTTTGAAAATTTCAACAATTTATTGAGAAAGGCGGGTAATCATGCTGATTGATATTAATGCATTTGTTGGAAACTGGCCATACAGACCTCTCAGAGGAAATAATATGGAAGAAATGCTTCGGCGAATGAATAAATTCGGAGTTGATAAGGCTATTGTTTCTAATTTAAATGGCTTGTTTTATGTCGATTCTCAGATTGCAAATGAAGAGCTGTTTGCTGAATATTCTTCAAATAAAATATTTAAAGATCGATTTATACCATTTGCTACCATAAATCCTACTTTACCCTGGTGGAGAGATGCTCTGGATATATGTCATAAAGAGTTTGGGATGACAGGTGTTCGGATTTTTCCACTTTATCATCATTATAAGATCACTGATGATGTTTGTATTGAACTGGTAAATGCAGCAAAAGCATTGGATATGCCGGTTTCAATTCCATTAAGAATGACCGATCTACGGGAGCGCTCTTGGCTTGATGTCGATACTGCAATAAGCTATAATGATATTGCTTCATTGGTCAGTAAAATTCCTGATGCAAAATATATGGTTTTAGAGGCTAGGGTAACAGATGGTCAGGAACCTACAACAGATGAATCGTTAAAGATTCTGCGGGCGGCCGATATACTTTTCGACACATCAAGGGGTAGTGGTGTTCCAGTCAAAGGGCCGAATAGTGAGAGCCTAAATTACCTTCTTGAAAATCTGGGTCTTGATAAATTAGCCTTTGGAACAGAAACACCATTTGTTGACTACTGCTCTCCTTTTTTAAGGCTAGGGGCATTTAATACTATTGATGAAAAAACTAAACAAATGATCTGGTCGGGGAATGCCCGCCGGATGCTCAACCTATAATCTATAAAAATTTTATCTAATAAATATTATAAACTATATCAACTAATGAAAAAACAACTCATCCTTCAATTTGTGGCAATTTGCTTGGTTTTAAACCTTGCCTATGCACAAAATCCGGTAAGTCGGATACCCTTCACCCTTTCCAATGATTTTGAAACTGGTGAACTTTTTGGCTGGGAAACCTATCCTTATGCACAGGATATAGCTTTTGATGCTCTCTATTTTGCAGTAAAGTCTCCAACCTACAAAGACAGTAAATATGCCCTTGCACGTCCGTTTAAAGCTCATGATGTTACTGAATTATATCAGGGATTTACAAAACGTTTAAATCTGTATACGGTTTCAGATACTAGGGTTAAAGCTGCTGTATATTTTCAGGGAGATCGTAATCCTGAGTCTCTTGAGCTTTCATTAGGTACTTTTGAAGGGAAACGTTACTTCCACAAGATTACTAATCCAAAGGCAAATTCTTGGTTGGAGCTTGATTTGCCGATTTCAGCATTTAAACTAGATGGCAAGCCTCTTGGAGCCAATGAGCATATCCAGGTGATTACTTTGAAAGGATCATATCCGATTGTGAATTATCTGTTGACTTATACTATTCTGATGGATGATTTCAGCATCAATGCTGAGCGCGACAGGCAATTCATCGCTACTTCTCCTGCCTCTACCAACCTGGAAATGTTCGATGTAACGATTTTGAATAAGCACTTTTTTTACGGCGATAATGTTAGCCTTAAATTGGCACCTGAAAGCAATATAAGTTTGAAACAGGTTACTGGCACATTGGTAGATAGTAAAGGAAAAATTGTCAAAGATAATATTTTATTCAGCCGCAGTGGAAATGAATGGGTTAATACTGCTATCTATAAACTTTCTGAAAAGGATGCCCGTGGTCAGTGGGAAATCCGTCTGAAAGGCGAGGATAATCAGGGCGGATCAGTTAACTGGGCTATTCGCTTTTTAATGCCGGGTAAACAAGTGAATGGTCACCCAAGGTTATATTTCTCTGCCGAGGAACTTAAAAACCGTTTAGCAAATGAAAAATCGCTTGTTGCTAAAAAGATACTTGACAATGCTTTATCGCATATAGATTTCATGAAAGTGAATGTTGATGCAATCAATGAAGGAAAGGATCTGACAGCCGAAAACCTTGTAGGTGGTCCGCATTCAAAAACTGCGGTGGGTTTCAATTCCTACGCTTTATGGAATAATCCTAATTCAACTCTTGGAAATGTAATCGAGGAAGGCAGCTTCCAGTACACTTTTAAAGGTGATCGCGCTGCGGGTGAGCAGGCAAAAAAGGCCTTACTAAAATTATGTTCATTTAAAAAATGGAATGCCGACTGGATGCTGGAACGTAAATTCTGGACTTACTATCCGGTTGGATATACCATTAAGCCTGTGGCTTACGGTTATGATATGCTTTATGATCTACTTTCTGATTCAGAACGAGCATTTGTACGGACTGCCATTATGGAAAAAGGTTTGAAAATGTTCCATCGTGATATGGTTGAGATGAACCGTATGCCTTCTAACCAAACCAATCACATTGCCGTATTGGCTGGAGGTATGGGTTTGGCAGCTACTGCCATTTACGGAGATGATCCAACGAATCCTAACCTGGAGCCATATATTTCAGGCATTATGACCAAAACTAAGACCTTTATTGACCGTACTTATTATGAGGATGGTAGTTATGGCGAACCCAAAAGTGGTTATATGAATATGGCAAGCCGGGATATGGGTGAATTGCTGCCGGCTTTTGAACGTAATTTTGGGGTTGATTATTCCACAACTACCAATTTTAAAGATTTTTACAAATACCTTATTCAGGCTAGCTATTCAAATGGATTGATGCAGGATTATGGTGATGGTGGCGGAGCAAAAGGATCTAAAGTTGATATTGGCGGACAGATTCACTCCTGGTGGTTAGTAAACCGGACCAAGAATCCTTTTCTCTATAATTATGTAAAACCATTCTGGGAATCCGGAAAGGGTGGTTATTTAAGTTATTTGTGGTACAGAGATGATATCGCACCGGTATCGAGAGAAACATTGTCTCCTTCCAAGTTCTTTACAGCACAGGGAATGGTGATGCGTTCCGGTTGGGATGATGCAGCCATGGTATTGAGTACTCGTGTTGGTCCTAACTCAAATCACTATCATTATGATCAGGGAAGTTTTCAAATCATGAAAAATGGTGAAACATTACTTACTGATCCTGCCTATGGTCCTTTGGGATATTATGCCAATCTCGAATATTTGAGTTATAGCGTTCAGGCAATTGCACATAACGTGATGCTAGTTGATCATGATCCTGAAAGTCAGACTCCTGCTCATTATGATAATGGTATAAAAGCGCTGACCGAATGGCCAAGAGTAAAGCATTTATTCAACGGTAAAGATGCTGATGGAATTGAAAGTGACCTAAGTTCGGTTTACAAGGGAAAACTTGAAAAGTATTCACGTACCTTACTTTATACCAAGACAGGTCCAATTTTCCTGTTTGATGAAGTGATAAGCAAATCTCCAAAAGGACATGTTTACGACTGGTTGTTTCATGCTCCTCCGGGCGAAAACAATCAAACTGCCATCAGCTATGATAAATCACGTATGATCATTGACCGCCCAAATGCTAAATTGACGATGGATGTGGTGAGTCCGGAGATCATTGCCTCTAAGATTTATGATAAGAGTGCCGGTTTGGGTAAAGGATTCTATGAGTCATTCCTTGATCTGGCAAGTAAGCCGGATCTTAACCAGGTAAATTTCCTTTCAGTTATTTTACCAGAGTCTAAACCCACTTCGGGAGCTGCTCCGGTAACCACCCGTTTAGATGCTCCGGGATGGATCGGTGCTAAAATGGAACATGCTGCTGGCTCTGACATTGGATTTTTCCATATAGGTACAGAAAATGGTGTTGCAGCAGGTTTTACAACTGATGCGAAGAGATTTACTGCTTCTTATGACTTATCCGGTGCGCTTCAGAAAATTTATTATGAAGGAAGCTCGATTTCTGGTAACGGTTTGTCTCTTGTCGCAGACGTTAGTACAAGAGGTACAATGGCCATTGTTAGTTCAGGAATTGATGCTGAAATCAAATCAGGAAAAGGATGTAACCTCAAGGTTTTGGTTTCAGGTAAACCATCTTCAGTTCTAGTTGGTGGTTTGT
>Ga0222712_10003095_pt1 | contig 18455 bp, 17 predicted proteins | sample C33_657DmetaG_FD_165043 | JGI IMG/M metagenome (GOLD analysis project Ga0222712, IMG submission 165043) | Estuarine water microbial communities from San Francisco Bay, California, United States - C33_657D | ecosystem: Environmental > Aquatic > Marine > Unclassified | place: USA: California...
CCTCGATCATTTCGGGTATCCCACCAACCTTAGTTCCAACGACTAAAGTGCCAAAAAGCTGTGCTTCTGAAATGACGCTAGGAAAGTTATCTGACTGACTTGGAACAAGCAGTAAATCCGAAGTAACCATAACCTCTTCTAGCGAAGCTTGATCAAGAACCCCTAGAGTAGTTATTTTGACTTTAGAAATAGTCTGATCATAATTCCGATTTGTATTTCCAACTAGGTTGACTTCTATTCGCGACTCAGGAAAAGACTTCGAATATTCACGTAGTGCATTCATGAGCATCTTTAAGCCTTTAAACTCCGAATCAAGTGAAGCGGAGACAAAAACTGCCTTGATGACTTCCTGTGACAAATGTTCGCGTTTCGGATAATTATTGATGTTGATTGGGTTATGTATCACATGAGAATATTTGCTTCCCTTTATCGCGATCGAATTACTTAACTCGCTTAGAAGCCAGTTTGATGGCGAAACAACAGCATATGGACCCATTTTGGAAAAAACTTCACCTGAGTGTAATTTGCTCAGATGAGCAAGGAATCTGAATTTTATAGCAGGACATTGCCTGCAGTTACTTTCAAATAATTTACAGCCAAGTGTCACGTGACAACCGCCAGTAGCTAGGCGGCTGTCGTGAAGTGTGAAAACAACTGGGTATTTTTTGGCTATCTTTAGGAGATCCGAGATTGATAAGAAATTATACCAATTATGAATATTAACAATATCTGGCTTAAACGATTTAACTTCATGAAAATTTATAGTAGAAACTGAATACGGAGAAACAAACCCATATTTTCTTACCGTCACTAAATTTGTTAGAACTGTTATTAGTTTTCCTATGATTATAGAAAGTCGTCTTGTATTAACCTGGGCCTGATTATTCCTACTTATTAAATGTGCAATTAATCCGTTTTCAATTTGTGCCTCAACAATTCTCTTAGCCGCAATCCCTGCGCCACCTTCAGAACTGGTTGCTAGATGAAGTACGCGCATATTCGAATAATAATGCTTGTTTCGTCTCAAGCGGTGACGTTTAGTCACAAACTAATGAAAAGGTAGTTCAGGGAATGCGTCTAATCCAATTCGGAATGATGCTCTCCCCTGTACGGTTTCGCGAAACCCAAACCGGGTTAAAAATTCCTCGTAATTGGGATTTTAAACCCCTGTTTCCTGCAGGGGGTACCCGCATAACGCTAACTCGATTCTTGGACTTTATAGCAAGAGACAATATTGATTGTTCACACTTTGCCAATTCAAGTTCTTCTGATTCATCTTCTTCCAAAATTGTAGGGTCTACGATCTCAAAGTTTTCATCAATTGGAAAAAAAATATTTTGCGCTAAATCTTTGCCTTCGCTTCCATACAACATGAAATAAGTTGCTTGGTATTGGATTTCTGGATCAACACCAACTGATTCTGGAAATAGATTCCACACTTTTTTCTTTGTAAATTTTGCTTCGGGAGTATTCAATGCAAATGCAAGGTGACCTTTTGAAGCAGCTTTAATCAGCATTCTTCTAAACTTTAGATTACTTATAATTGATGAGTTGATTTCGCAACCTGCATCAACCCATACAACTCCATCACAAGGGCCGTAATTGCCACTTAAGGCAGAATAAACAGCCTCAGCTTTCCAAGCGGCATATCCATATCCTGGGGTCTTTATTGAAAGCTTATCTGGATACTTTGAAGTCAATTTAGGACAATAGATTTCAATATTTTCTTTAGATAATCTAATTACTTGGGCAAACGGATAAAGTTTTTTCGCTTGATTCTCAACCCTTTTGGCAGCAGCGGCCATCTCAACTGGAAAGAAGCCAGCCGTGAGTAAAATCCAATTAGGCTTCATACCCCTAACCCGATTCTACGCTTTAATGATTTGAATGCAAGGATAAAAGTCAGGGGGTAATTCCGTTTAGAACTAACACCTTGGTGCGATTCCCTAATTATGTTTGGTAGAACTCCATTCATGAAACGCACTGTCCATGCTATCTGCGACTTTGAGTGTATGTGAATGTTAAACAAGGGCGTTGACTCTTGATTTATAATTCTGATCGAATCTGGATCACATTCGAATTTCAGTTTGTCGCAATGCACCAAATGGCCTTCCTGCCTGCGGAATCTAACTAGTTTTCCTCGGTGATTTCTCGGATCTTCACCCATCAAGTACAAACCATAGGTAACAGCATCAAAAACTCCACCAAAGTAATCGGTGCTTGCCGTTATCAATTGCTCAGTCTCTTGATTTACACCTGGGTTTATTCCTGGTGAGTGAGGTGGTAGTGAAGGCAAGATAAGACAATTCACAGAACTTTCCTTGTACAACTGACCAAGAATTGTCATATCTGTCGCATTTTCTTGATTCAACATAATCTTTCTTGTCTCAAAACAGAATGCTTTTGCTGCATGGGCATCTCGAATGTATAAAACGCTAGCAGCTCCTGTGAATTCGGTTTCCAGAGGGAAAGCAATATCGATATTTCTATCTAGCTCTTCAAATTTTGAGAATGGGAAGTTTGGGGCGAGCCAAACATCAGACTCAAATTGAATGACTTGTGAGTTGGGGTTTTCGGCTAGGAAGGCTTCTAAAGCGAAAAAGCGTGCAGTTGTTGAATACCAAAAACCATTGCGGAAATCCATCGGTAAACTGGAGTGTTTTTTTAGCCTATCGCTCTCTTTAATGTCATCCTGAAATAACCACGCTTTGATTCCTAGTTTCGAACATTTTTTAACGCTTCTAACAGAATCTGAAATAAACACCAGATCCTGCTTAGGAAAATGATTCTTTATATGCAATAGATTTTTGAAGACATATTTCGGCGTATTTGGGCCTAGGTACACCAGAGCAATCAACATTTGCTTACCCCTTAAATCGCCCCGATTTGCAAATGCTACTTTAGGCTATGCATAACGGTTTGGGGGCTAGGTGCGAGATATCGAGACTTTACGTCGCTCAATTTTAAGACGTAGTGGTCACTATCAGGATAAGTCTTCATGGCCGTTGATCAGTGGAGACACATTCCGATCACTCTGCCGCCTTAAATTCGATAACTTGAGCGATCTTGTAAAAATTAATTTGTTGGATGGTCTAACGGAAAATGTCTTTGTTTCTGCCGGGATAGCCTCAGATTTTTTCTCGTCTCTAGAAAAAAATCAGAATATGGATTTTTCTAGGATCCACCTTGTAATTCACAATGGAGATTTAATCCCAGGAATTGAAGTTTTTAGTCTCTGGAATCGTAAATTTAAAGAGATTTCAGCCGTTAACTGGCTTTCTGATCTTGATAATGTGAGCCCGATCCCCATAGGTCTTGAAAATTGGAGCTACATGAGGAATGGCGTTCCTAGAGATTTTTTGAATCAAAATCACGAGGAAAGGGACATAGAACTTCTTGTCAGTTTTAGTGATAATACGAATCCTAACGAACGTTCATTAGCCAGAGAGATTTCAAAGAAAGTCCCAGGGGTTCATTTTGTTCCTAGCGGAACATCGCCTAAGTATTATCGACATCTTGTAAAGCGATCGAAATTTGTTCTGTCTCCTCCCGGAAATGGACCTGACTGCCATCGCACTTGGGAAGCCATCTACCTCGGAGCTGTTCCCATAGTGAAATCTAAATTTTGGCCATTCAACGGATTTTCGCTCCCAACTCTCGTATTGCAGGATTGGGATCAGCTTGCAGAATCCCTTGGAAATTACGTAGGGATGCGAAAAATCAGCTTGATTGAATTGAATCGAATTTTCCTGGAAAGGTTTATAAGTGAGATCTAAACCGATACGTTTCTTGGTGGCACTCACCTCTTTATTCCATAAAAGATCGTGGGGGCCATTCACTGAGGCATATGAAGCGACCAAGTTTGACCATGCATTTTCGGTTTCATGGAGTCAGGCAGGTGAAGATCTATCACTCATGCCAATTCTAGGAAATATATCTAATGGCCGATACCTTGACGTTGGCGCCCATCATCCAAGTCGATTCTCGGTTACACGCCACCTTTTCCAAAGCGGTTGGAGTGGCGTGAATGTTGACGCAAACATCGATTTGATCAATGCCTTTAGAATTCAACGTCCATTTGATACAAGCATAAATTACTGTGTTGGGAGTGAATCAACTTACGAAATCACCATTTTTAGAGAGACAGCGATTTCTACTGTTAATAGTGAATGGGAGTTGCGATTCAAATCTGAAAAAAATGAAGTGGCAGAGAAACGAACGGTGCAAGGAATTACTTTAAAAGCAATCATTGAGAAATATTTTTCTGAAGCCACCCTAGATTTTCTCAACGTAGATATCGAGGGCGCTGATTTAGATGCGCTCAAGAGCGCGCAATTCCAAGATCTGCACTTCAATTTATGGCCTAAGTGGATTTTGATCGAAGCTAACTCTCCACTCGAAAATGCGTTGCACACTCCATCATTGGAATTCTTACTCAAATTTGATTATCAGGTGCACTTAGTTCTTCCATATGCCGTACTTCTCAAAAAACCTTCTGCTAGAAACTAACTACGTAGTCTTTCTGATCTTGAACTAGCTTTTTCACGATAGAAAAAAGGTTCAAGCTTTGATCAGAATCCAATAAAGAAATTTTGGCGTATTTTTTAATTATTTTAATAAACTTAACCGTATCAACCAGGGTTAACAATCGCCAGGTAGTTAACTTCACAAAATTTGGATTTGCCCCCAAGTTTCTGTTGAAACCAGGATGAAAACTTAAATACATTGTAATTCTTTTCGTTCTCAACTCTCTTAATACATCATTATCACTCAATAGCGGATACTCGGCACCTTCTATATCAACCTTTATCGAAACTTTATCATCAGCCGATACTCCAGTAAGCAATGACTTCAAACTCACGCTTGAGGCATCAATTGCTTTCTTAAGAGGACCGCTTGCCCCAGGTGTAAAGAATTTAGAGTTATTTGATTCACCCTGTGAATTACTTGTAACTAGTGAATGGAGGATTGTTACATTTTTAGAAAAATGCGGATTTAGTTCCAGGTTTCGTTTCAGAGCATCAAAGACCAGATTCTGTGGCTCGGTACCAATCACTTTCATTCCCAGTGCTGCCGCATACATAACCATACAACCCGTCGCGGATCCAACATCAATAAAGACTTTAGACCCAGCCTTGGCTCGCAGTTCTATAAAATCAAAAGTGTCAGACTCATAGTCCCCTGCGCTAATTCCGTTCCAAAAAGCTTGACCGTAAACGCCAATTTGTTCCTCAAAGCTTGTATCAATAAGTACATCTACATTCCGAATATTAACTTTTAAATAGTTGCCGGTCATAATCGAATACTAGGTTCTTGGATACTTTAGTCTCGTACCAACACTGCAAAAGTGGTACCCGGATTTGAGGTTTCGACAAACTTTTGAAGTCTCATTTTAAGGCGATTAGCCTCCGATTCGGCATACTCCATGTTTTGATAGCAGATGACTCGAACTTTGCCCACTGCAGGATCTTCAGAATCCAACATACCCCAGTTTACAAACCATTCGTCTGGAGAATTATAGTTCCCGTCACTAACTGCAAAAACTCCATCGGCGCAATCAAAAGATGTTTCTCCACGCTTAATATATTTTTGGACTTGATTAAATTGACTAATAGCTTCCGCTTTTGAAGCAAAAGTGTAGGTACCGTTCAAAACAGGAACTTTGTATTCTGTCCAAGGTTTAAATATAAAAATTGTGGCCAGTAAGATACCAATCAAGGAGAATGCAGTTTGCACATAAATCAGATCTTTTATCGATATTTTTTTGGATTTTTGCGCAATTAAATTGAAGCCGATAAATGCAGAGGGTAGAACAAGTGGAGCAACCCACCATAGATGAAGTACATCAGGTTGTGGGTACAACTGAATTACACCGACGAGGCCAAATACAGCAAGTACTAATTTCTCATACCCACCCTGTCGCAAAAGAATTTTGGCTTTTAGCGCAAAGTATCCACTTAATACAATCGATGCAACACATCCAAAGTACATGAAAGAGAGAATTATCTTTTCTTGAGGTTCACCCAGAATTACCCGAATAGCCGCAGGCCAATTAGATTGACCCGCTATCTGAAATCCGCTTACAACCACTAATCCGATCAATGGGGTAAAAACAAGATAAACATAAAGCGGCTTTTTTAAGTGTCTCCTAAGAATAGATGCAAAATAAATCACAACAATTAGTACTGCGCTTTGAATTACATAGGAACCGAACTGATACCGATTGTAATTATTGTTCGCACCTAGAGTGGAATATGCACTCAGCGGCCAAATAATCACCTGATTCAAATATGAACTCCATGCTCCGATGAGCACTAGCCAGCCAAACATTCCTAATATAGAAGATACGACTCCAGTAATGAAAATGAGGGCGGTTTTGCCAGAACCTTTAACATAGAAAAGTAGAAGTAGGAGTGTTAAGGCCGATGCCAACCAAGTTTGTTGCCTTGCGAATCCTGTCAAGCCAAGAAAGACTCCTGCTAAAAAAATGTGTAGCATGCTGGGATTAACTTGCATTTCACTATTTATAAATAAGGGTAAAAGTAAATTAAGGCTAGTCAGGATAAGTGCGGTAGAGATTAGTGATGGCCAAGCCAAAAGTGCTCCGGGAAATGTCGTTGCCCATATTGCAGATGTTAAAACCCACGTTGTCGCTGTAAGAATGGAAATCTGCTTGGAAGCAACCTTAGACATTACTTTAAAAAGTAAATATGAAATAAGTAAGGTATTTAGCGCTGCAAAGTACCTTAAGTTCAACATACTTGACCCAGTCAAATCCAAGAAAAACCCATGAACCAAAGGGCTTAGTGGTCCGTACTGACTGAATGCGCCTCCCGGACCGAATTCGCCGTTTGCTGAAGCAATAGCCGCACCCAAAATGATTCCATCATGGTGAGGATCTACCTGAAGTGGAGCAACTAAAAAGAGAATTACCGCCTGCAATAAGAATGACAGCTTTGTGATGTGATTCTGAGCAAATTTTAGAATTTCAGAATCAATCATGTTGAAACTGGTTTTCTGAAAATGCTAATCTGATTTCCCAGAGATATAGGGACCTCCCAATTAGGGAGAACTCTCTTTAGAAATTTAGGTAGGCCAATAACATCAATAGCTAGCGCTCCAATGTGATTAATTCTAAAGTGGTTAGTAGACCTTGCGATACTGACATGTTCAAATCCGGCTTTATGAAGCATCCCTGTGAGCGATTCGCGATTAAATAGTTGCGGATGCTGTAAACAAAAAGGTGGCCACTTCGTTCCCAGTACTCTCCTCAGCATTGAGGATTCATTATGAACTACGATTCCGATGTAGCCTCCGACTCGAGTCTGATTGTTTAACCTTGTCAGTTGGTCGAGTGGATTTAACAAATGATCAAATACATGTATGCCGATTGTCAGATCAATCTGTGTGGCTGCGCACTCGTCAAGATTTCTAAAGACTTCCACCTTACTTCCTGACGTTGAAAGTTCCTGCAGCACTAAATGCATAGCCACGTTAGGCTCGATTAACTCTGATTTGGATGGCTTATAGTGGCTAATTATTTCTTTACTTATTAGCCCCAAGTCTGGGCCAAGTTCCAGGTAGGTATCTACATCGCTTACAAATCGTTTGAACCATTTAAAATACCCTGTTTGTGTGCGAGCAGCAGTTGACTTCTCGGCACCCAATAAGTTATCTGGCATATCGGCGTAAAGGGCGTCTAATTGTGTTTCGTTGAGATAGTAAGGGCAAAATAGAAGTCCGCAATTTAAACACCTGTAGTAAGAGAAAAAAACTTGTTCTTTTCTAATGCCAATAAAATATTCTCGGACTTCACTCAAACTCAAGTTTTCTGCTGGTTTCTTAGAACTTATTTCAGGAAGACCAATAGATCCACTTTCACATCGTGGGCAAGGGCGTTTTTCCCAAGCTTTATTCATAGTATTCACGCGATTTTTCTACCCCGCTGCTTGGTCCAAAAACGTAAGCAAGATTAACTTCTTACTTATTTCGCCCAGAAGCCTTCCAAGTTTTTAGCTCCTCCCACCGGAGCTTAAGCATTTCTATTCGCTTCGCATCTTCTAGGGCTATTCCAGAGTAGTAATCACGTTTATTTTCCAACCAAAGGAGTTCAAAATGAACAGCATCCACTAAACCAGCCTCAATGTCCTTGGAAAGTGCAACGGATGCATCAAAAACTACTTTGCGAGTTTCGAAACGATCAAGTCGAATTGCGTGAACCTGACGTATAGCATCGATAGATTCAATCGATACACCACCTCCCATTACTAATTGCTTGTCAGATGATTTACAGATTCGCGCAACTTCCAAAGCATAATCGGTCGTCTGTTGGAGATTAATTGTGTCGCGACTCCAGCCCATTGAGCCCACAAAATCAACTCGACCGAAGACAACTCCGTCTGCGCCATTTGGCTGGGATATAACCTTTAATTGTTCTACCCGATTCTCAAAGCCAGTAATGGTCTCCATATTAAATAAGAAGTCGGTATCTTTTTGTTCATCTTCTGTGAAAACAATATTTTTAGCTAAAACATATTTGGATGCTGCGTATGCAGATTCCACCATTGGAGCTACGACATACCTGACGCCGATCTGCTTCGCTTCTAGTAAATCGCGTATTGCTTCACATCCACCAATTTTTACGGTGACGGGTAATCCGGCTGTGCGAGCGATATCGACCAAACGCAGTAATTCTTCAATTCGAGTACCTTCGGCTTCAAACTCAGCCTTCACACTCACAACTCCGAACTCACTCTTTCCTTTTGCAAGTATTTCGGCCATCAGGCGTTCGGTCTTATTCACTATCTACCCCAATCATTGATAATTCGTTGCTTAGGTTACCGTTCATTATCTGATTTTTACCGTCCTAGGGTACTTGCGCCTTAAATTCGAGCAGTTTTTGATGACTTTTTATCGTTATTTCAAGGAGATCCTCGATGGAGGATAGGTTCACATTGAACATCTTAGATAGCTCCTCATACTCACTATGTTTAGGAAAGTAGAAATCTTTTCTGTTTGAGTTACTTGTCGATCGCCTTATTGTTACTCCCTGCACTCTTTCGGCGATTAATCTAGAAAGTTCTCCTATTTCAATTAAAGGTCCACCCGAGTCTAAAGTTTTCGACGTGCCACTAGTTGCAATCTTTATTAGCAATTCCATGAACTCAGCTGCATTTACGTATCTTCGCTCAACAATGGTTCCCGAATTTATACTTATCTCAGAATTGATCAGAGCAGACTGAATGAAATCACTTACTGCATAGTTGCGGTTTAATGGCATATTACGACCCATCGCGCCCCATAAGCGGCCTACAACCAAATTGCTACTAACTTCTTCGCAAGCTTCCCTTAAAAGGGTTTCCTCGACTTTTTTACAATAGCCATATGGGTTGGAATCCAAGTCATCTTCAAGATTGCCCTCTGAATCATAAATTGCACCTGATGAGACAGTTACAACCCACCTTGGTTTAGTTTTTCGAATCAAGTTCGAAACTTGAGATGATATCTGGTGATTGGTGTAGATGTAATCCTTGGTCGACATCTTCTTCACTTTGTCTCTTGTTAGGAAGGCGAGATGAACTACACCCGCCACCTCGCCTGCTCGGTAATCAACTATCGAATCAAGTGACTTGACTTCAAAACTTTTGCCGACGAGTTCAATATTTCCAGTTCTGGAGGCAAAGAGAACAAGTTCTGCACCTGCTACTAAATCAGGGTGTTCTGAGATTAAATCTATAGTTTCTTGACCCAGCCACCCGGTTGCACCCGTTAATAAGATGGCCGCCATTATTAGTTCTTTCTTACACTTTCCAAGATGACTCAGGGAGGTACTTAAATGCAAATTCTGCTAATTCTCCCTCAATATTTGGGGACATTAAGTGCAATGGATTGGTTTTCATTGTTCCATCAGTCAGAACGCGGCTTGTGATTTTTGGGAAAAACAGCTGTTCTGGATCAAGGTTAACGATGAACGCTTGAGGGCCATTCTTTTCGAGAGCTGACATCATTTCCATTCCCCACAAATTTGAAGAATCGATCTCGATTACTGGTATATCAAAGGCTGTGAAAAGTGTTTTCCAATTTGGAAGGCCAAGTCCAGTCTCCCGATCACACCCAACGTAGTTACCATTAAAATATGCCTTCTGTGTAGTTCTAATTGAGGCATAACCTTTATTTGAAAAAATAAACATTTTTAAATTGAGGGACTGAACTTTAACGGTCCCCAGTTCTTGCATATTCTGCGCGAATCCGCCATCGCCTTCCATGAGAACAGTGCGACGATCTGGATTGGCCGCAGCTGCGCCTATAGCCCCTGAAAGTCCATATCCCATTGATGCTAAAGATTTGTCCGTCGTAACGATTTGCTCACCTTTTTGATTAAACATCTGCATAACTGCATTAAACGTTCCACCACTACTGCAGGGAACGATCACATCATTTGCGTCTAATTTTATACTTAAATCACGGATGAACGAATGGAGTTCTATATATCCTTCGCTCGCTACATTTGCCGCATCAGGTTTATCTAATTTCTGTCGTAACTCCTTGATATAGGACTGCCACTGTTTATCAATTTTAAACTCCTTTATTCCTTCATAAATTGCCTCAAGGAACAAGATTGCATCGCAAGCTAAACCTAGTTCAACTTTTGGAAATCCCTTATTTAGTTCTTGGGAATCGATATCTACCTGAATTAACTTGCCGTGAGCAACATAGTCTTCCCATGCGAATCCAATTTGCTGGATGCCAAGCCTGGTTCCAACTGCAATTACTAAATCTGAACTTTGGTTAACTATATTTGCCCAACGCATTCCATAAGTATTTGGGCGCCCAGCGTAAAATTCGTACTCGGATGAAACTCGATCGAAACCGTTCCAAGTCGTCGCAAGCGGAAAACCAAGATCTTTAAATTTTCCAAGAATCTCTTTTCCGCTTTTCCTGTCAACCCCACCACCAATTAGTAAAAGTGGCCTAGTTGACTTCATCAACAACTCAACAACCCGAGTAATCTCTTTCGCATCCGGTGCTGGGACAAGATTTACTTTGTGTAGCTCGCGAGAGTCAGCCTCGATTGGAGGCATCGCAGAAACGTCGAGGCACATCTCAATAAATACCGGGCCTTTTCGCCCAGTTCTACTTAAATTCGTTAATCTTAGGACTTCAGATTTACTTAATCTTCTGTCCGCCAATATGGATTTCTTTGTGATCGGCGTTAAAATTCCAACGCCGTCGATTTCTTGATGGCCAATTTGTGGAACTGTGCCTCGTGAGAGATCTGATGTTTTTGCCTGTCCACCTACAACAAGCAACTCGCGGCTTTCAAGATATGAGCCGCCAACCGCTGTAACTATATTGGTCAGACCTGGGCCTGCAGTGACAAGTGCGAATGCTTTGTGGCCTTTTGGCTGCATATCATTAAAGTATTCTGCAGCTATCCCAGCTGCTACTTCATGAACGACTGGAATGCATTTGAAGCGGCGGCTCGCGGCTTCTAATAAATGCATGACGTTTCCACCACCGACAAAGTAGCAGTGCGTATATCCGTCTTCCTTTAGCCAGTCCATGAACTGGTCTGAATATCTATCGGCCACGGTTAAGGATCCAATCTTCTTCGATGGCTAAGACTACCTCGCCCAAACATGTCAGCCTTCGATCAGTTAGGTTACCCGGCAAAGAGTCGATAGAAATAGTTCCATGATCCACAAAGTAGCTAATAAATCCCGCAGATTTAGCCGAAATCATATCCTCGCCACGGTCACCGACCATCACATACAAATCCATTTCAGGAAAATCAGTAGCTAACTTTCTTAGCATCTCCGGGGAGGGTTTTGGTGGTGATGTATCAGCACCAACAACTCGTGCAAAAAAGCGTTGAATCTTCTGCTGTTTTAGCACTTCCTCTGCTAGATAAGAATATTTATTTGTTGCTACGGCAAGAGTTATACCGGAGAGACGAAGCTTCTGTAGCGTTGATTCAGTATCCTCAAACAAGAAGGTATAGCTTTCACCTGTATCTATTAGGTCAGACCTAAACTGGTTTATGGCTTTTTCTAGTTTTTCATCTTGTAAGAAATTCTGAAAAACCAATCTTATGGGTAATCCTACCGATTCAAGAATGTCAGTGCGATTAAAATTATTAATATTAAATAATTCAAGTGTACGTACTGCCGAATTAAGTATCGCTTGTTTCGAATCAATAAGAGTGCCATCTAAATCAAAAACACAAAGAATTTTTCTATCTTGATGCAACTTAAAGACCTATTTTATTTGACACTATAAAATTTGGCCGGCCTTTTACTTCTTCGTAAATTAGTCCAACGTACTCGCTAAGAATACCAAGCATTAAACTTAAGAATCCGAGAACTAGTAAAAACAAACTAACCAAAGTACCAAATCCTGCAAAAGGAACCCCTGAAAAAATCCAGAGAAAAGCCAGCGGTATGATTGAAACAAAAGAAATAAAAGAAAGGCCTAACCCAAATAGAGTTATAAGCCTCAGTGGCTTGTATGAGTTTGCAAAAATTCCTTTGAATGCCAAATCAATAACTTTAAATGTATGAGCATTTGAAACACCTCCAAATCGAGGGGGACGTTCCATTGGAATTCCAATTGATTTGAATCCAACCCATGCAAATAGGCCGCGCACAAACCTGTTTCTCTCACTCATAGTTCGCACGGTCTCGTAAACTTTTTTATCTACTAACCTAAAATCGGAAGCATTTTTTGGAATTCGGCCATCGGTTAACTTCCCGGCAACCCAGTAAAAAAGCTTAGAGTTCATCGTCCGTATAGGTCCAGTACCTACGCGTTTAGTTAGAACTCCATAAATGTTTTCCCAGCCGTCTTCCCATTTCCGTAGAAAATCAGAAATTAACTCAGGCGGGTCCTGTAGATCCGCAGTCATCAATACGCAAGCATCACCTTTCGCGAAGTCGAGGCCAGCAGTTAAACCACCATCCATTCGGAAATTTCTTGAAAGCTGCAAAATTTTGAATCTTGAATCTTGCTTTGCAATTTCTAAGAGTTTTTCCCAAGTTTTGTCTACAGATCCATTCTCGATAATAATTACTTCGAACGAGTAGTTTTTTTCTAAGGCGAATACACTTTTAAGTCTGGTAGCCAGTTCATTAACACACGCTTCTTCGTTATATGCTGGGATAATTACAGAAATTAACTTCATTTGGAAGGTTTGTTCTTCGAGAAATAATTTGTGTACCATTCGGCCGTCATTGCAAGGCCTTCACTAAGAGAAACGTTTGAAGACCAATTAAGAATAGTCTTTGCTTTTCGACTATCAAGGTGTTGATCTTTAATTTCTGATTTTGCTGAGTCAATTATCTTTGGTGCAACGTAATCACGGTTGCTAGCCTTATATATTGCTTTGTGAATATCTAGAACTGAAAGTGGCTCATCCCTAGAAAAATTGAAAGCCTGCCCATTAATTTCTAGTTTTTCTGTGGATTCTGCTAGATACAGGTAAGCATCAACAATATCTAAAACGTGAACGTAGTCACGGGTGAATGATCCATCAGATCGCAATTCGGTTATCTTGCCAAGGTAGATATCACGTAACGTACCAGGAACAATTCTGCTCCAATTAAGATCTCCACCACCGTAAATGTTTCCGCAGCGCGCAATTGTTACGGGGAGCCCAAACGTCTTCCCGTAAGTTTGCGCAATTAAGTCTGTGCAACTTTTGGAAACATCGTAAGGACCATCACCGTTTAATGGTTGATCTTCGGTATAGGGAAGGTGCTCCGATGTTCCGTATGCTTTATCACTCGACGCTACAACGATGGAACTAATCGATGAAGGCATTCGGCGCGCAGCTTCGAGTACATTCCACGTACCTTGAATGTTCGCTTTGAAAGTACTGATTGGATCATTTAGCGCCGTGCCAACGATGGTTTGTGCACCTAAATGAATAATTGTCTTTGCTTCAGATTGGCTAACTGCACGAGAAACGTCCTCGTATGAGTCTAAGTTTCCATTTATTACGCTTATACGGTTTATATCTCTGCTTCTGAATAGCTCAGAAGTTGGCTCGGAATCAAGAACTAGCGCGGTCACTCGACTTTCGCGCTTCAATAATTCTTTTACTAACCAACCTCCAACTAACCCTGTAGCACCAGTGACTAAAACTGGGCGATCTTTCCAAGAATAATTCACCATTTCTTCCACGGTGCCTGTCCTTCATCCCACATTTGATTCAACAAAGTTAACTCGCGGTAAGTATCCATGGGCTGCCAAAAACCTTCGTGCTTATATGCCATAAGTTGCCCGCTTGAGGCTAAAGTATTTAAGGGTTCTTGTTCTAGAATGCAATCGGCATCAAGATAATCAAATATCTCGGGTTCAAATACAAAATACCCTGCGTTTACCCATGATTCTGTTTGTGGTTTTTCGTGAAATCTCTCTACTAACCCAGCGTCTGAAATATCTGTAACCCCAAAACGAGAGACAGGTTTAACTGAAGTCATTGTTGCAATTTTCCCATGAGACCTGTGAAAAGCTAAGAGTTTATTGATATCAACGTCAGCTACTCCATCGCCATAGGTACACATGAATGTTTCCTTACCTATGTGGTCTCGGGCACGAAATATCCGACCCCCGGTCATGGTCTCTTGTCCTGTATCCGCGACGGTTACCAGCCAGCCTTCTTCAATCATTGAACCATGTTTACGAAATTTCGGATTTTCACCTAGTGTTACAGTGAAGTCCATGTTAATTGCAGCAAAGTCATAGAAGTACTCTCGGATTACCTCACTTTTATAACCCGTTAAAACTACAAAATTCGTTATCGCATGCAGCGCATACGTCCTCATGATGTGCCAAATAATCGGCTTTCCACCAATTAAGACCATAGGCTTTGGCCGAAACTCTGTTTCTTCACGCATACGGGTGCCAAGCCCGCCAGCCAATAAAACCGATTTCATAGCAGGATGGTATCTCAAGACGATCTTAAAGCTCCGCCGTGACAGCAAATCTATTTTCTGATTTTAATTCTTTCGAGCAACAGATAGAGGCCGAATACGCTGAGAGTGATTTGAGCTAGTAGCCAGTGCATGCTGATATTTTCCCAACCTCTGCCTTGAAAATGCCCGGTTGATGACCAAGGCAGGGTGATTGGAATCAGGATAATTACATACAGCCAAATAACCATTTTTTCAAGATTAATCTTTCTGTTGCTAGCGTACAAAACTGGTGATCCATTATTTTCAGATTTGGCGATTAGAATCATATAAAGAGGAAGAAGTAGAATTACCAAGTAATAATGGAATGTTGTTCCAACGAAAAGAATTGGAAAAAGTGAAACTAGTAGGTAGTTTATTTCAATACTTCGTTGCTTAAATTTTCCAAAAAAAACATAAACACTTAACCCAAACAAAGAGTAAACTATTAATTGCGTAATCGTTGGATCAATTTTCTGACCAAAAATATTTGCAATAACATCGATGCTACTTTTTAACGAGACGTTGACCGGCTCAAGAACACCAACCGCTGAATAACTTTGATACTTGACCGTGGATATAATCCATTGAAAGATGTTATGCAAAATGTTGCTCGGATAAAATAAAAAACTTCCAAGAGTTACAACAGTCGAGAGAAGTATCCATTTTACTACTAACTTATATTTATTCATCGCCAAAAGTAGAAAAGCAAGTAAAATTAACTGCGGCTTAATAACTGTGAAAACTACCCCGTAAAGAACGGCTGATTTAAAATCTTGTTCTTTTATCTTGTATAAATACATGTAAATTGCGGGAAATGCAAAAACTAAAACATTTCCTCTATCAATCAATGTAACCGATGGACCAGAAGTTAGGGTGACCAACAAAGCAACACCTAGAATTGAAGTTGGTGCTAATTTTCTCCAATACATATGAAGTATTGGGAATATGAGACAGGCGAAAGCGAGCGAAAGAAAAGCTATAAGAGCAATTCGACCAGGCCAAATTCCATGGATGGTGCTAAACGGCTTCATGAGAATAAAGGCAGCTGGTGGATAATTACTTATTGGCCCAGCCCATGGATTCTCTGTGTTAGCAAATTGAAGCGGAGCGTAAAAATCTCCAAAGCAGTGTTCGCCAAACCCTTCAGTGGCTGGATCGCACCAGCCATCGTTTGTATGGTAACTGAGCGTGTTTGCAACCCTGACTGTGCTGTAGCTCGAGACAAAAAAACTAACTGTGATAGAAATACTAAAGGCTATAAGTAAATAATTTGTGAACGAAGAAGATTTGGAAAGATTTTTAATTTTCTTCACTCCGTTTCATTACTTTTAAATAGACGGGATGTTTGTGTGAAATTTTATTCATCACAAGTTCAACCTCATTTTGAAATCAGAAATCATTATTTCCAACCCTTCATCAAGTGATACCTTCGGCGCCCAATCGATCAATTTCTTTGCTTTTGAAATATCGGGCTTTCTTTGTCTGGGATCATCACTTGGCAACTCTTCATAAATTATTGCAGATTTACTATTAGTTAGATTAATTATCTTTTCTGCTAGTTCTAGCATCGTGAATTCAATAGGATTTCCAATGTTAATTGGGCCGGTAATTTCATCCGAACTATCAAATAATGAGATTAGTCCCGATACCGTATCGTCAACGAAACAAAATGATCGGGTTTGAGTACCATCCCCATAAACTGTAATGTCATTATTTTGTAATGCCTGTAGAACGAAATTACTTACGACTCGGCCATCGTTAAATGACATTTTTGGTCCATAAGTATTAAAAATTCTTGCGATTTTAATTCGCGTTCCATATTCTCGAAGGTGATCGAAAAATAATGTTTCTGCAGCTCTTTTGCCTTCGTCATAACAGGATCTGATTCCGATGGGGTTTACGTTACCCCAATATTCTTCGTCTTGGGGAGATACTTCGGGATCCCCATAAACTTCACTTGTTGATGCTTGCAATACCTTCACGCCTAATGTGGTGGCTAGCTGTAGCGTGTTTAGGGATCCTAGAAAGCTAGTTCTGATCGTCTCCACAGGATTTCGTTGATATTGGATTGGTGATGCTGGGCATGCAAGATTGAAGATCCCATCTACATCAAAGTGGAATGGATCGGTTACGTCGGCATGCTGGAACTTAAAATTTATGTAAGATTCTGACTTTTTAAGATTCTCAACAGAACCCGTCACCAGGTTATCGACTCCAAATACCTCGTGTCCTCGTTCGAGAAGTCTTTCTGACAAATGCGAACCAAGAAAACCGGCTGCGCCTGTCACTAAGTACTTCACCGATTTAGACTACTCAAAATTTTTCATTTAAACGAACACATTTTCTTTTATTTCAATATATTTTCTTTCTGAATAAGTACTTTTAGGCTTTGGGTGAGCATTTCTCTATCCGAATGGTGTGGTGACCAGCCTAAATCCTCTATTTTTTTCGTATCTAGCACACAGTCCCGCCCCGCAATCATAAATTGCTCAGGCGCCAAAGGGGAAAATCCAAAAAAGTCCAAAAAGCTCAAGCATAACTCCGTTATTTTTTTAGGAAGATGGACTACTTTTGTATTTTTCCCAAGATCCACTAACACACATTTGAAAAGATCGTTGATTGGTGGTGGATTCCGTGAGCCCACATTAAAAACTCCACGAGCATTTTTCGAAATACAAGTATCTATAGCATTCCATAAATCAAATACGGAAATCATTTGGTATCTATTAGATCCGTTACCAATGATTGGAACAGGTAGTCCTAGGCTAACAAATTTAGCTAATTTGGATATTGTTCCTTCCCTTCCTGGACCTACTATTAGTCTGGGGCGAATTACTACTAACTTATCAAGATATTCGCTTAGAATTTCCTCTGCTTTCAACTTTGATTTGCCATATTCACCTATCGGTTTTGGTGAAATAGATTCTGTGATTAATTGAGTTTCAGGCTTGCCGTAGACCATATCTGTGCTTACGTAAATAACTTGATTAATACTTGGTGTCTTCCTTACGATTGCTACAACTTTCTCAGCAATCACACGATTTTCATCAAAGGACTTTCGTCTATTCCTTCTTTTCTGAATTGGTGTTTCAAATTGCTTGCCCGCTAAAATTAGTACGATATCAGGATTTATTGAACTAACTATTTGAAAAACTTCATCGTCAGATATATCAAGTTTAAAACATTTTACATAAATCGAACTTAATTCTGTTGGAGTGACTCGGTCAAGAGAATACGATTCAAATTTTTCAGGCGTTAAGGTTATATTTCTACCAACAAATCCAGAGCCTCCAATTACAAGAATTTTTTTCATTGTTTTCCTACCTGCGTAAGAACCACACCTGAGAGAATAAGCAAGATGCCCAGCCAGTTCATCATCGTCATACTATCTCGGAATAAATAAATAGCTGCGATACAGACTAGTGCGTAACCAAGAGCTTGAAGAGGATAGGCGACAGTCAGGCTCAATTTTGAGAGGGCTAGAAACCAAAAAATAATACT
>Ga0222712_10003096_pt1 | contig 18454 bp, 16 predicted proteins | sample C33_657DmetaG_FD_165043 | JGI IMG/M metagenome (GOLD analysis project Ga0222712, IMG submission 165043) | Estuarine water microbial communities from San Francisco Bay, California, United States - C33_657D | ecosystem: Environmental > Aquatic > Marine > Unclassified | place: USA: California...
GGGAGCTTCTGCTTGATGATGTCGGCGCAGATGGTGACGCCGAGGTGGTTGGCCTGGCCGGTGAGGTCGGCGGACACGTGGTAGTCCTTGTCCTTCTTGAAGGCGTTGTTGCGGGTGTAGCACCAGAGGACGGTGGCCATGCCGAGCTCGTGGGCCTGCTGGAAGGCGTGCGAGACCTCGATGATCTGGCGGTTGGTCTCGGCGGAGCCGAAGTAGATCGTCGCGCCGACGGCGGCGCAGCCCATGTCGGCGGCCTGCTTCAGGGTGCCGTACATCACCTGGTCACCGACGTTAGGGTAGGTGAGCAGCTGGTTGTGGTTGATCTTCACCATGAACGGGATCTTGTGCGCATAGCGGCGGGAGACGCTGCTGAGGACGCCGAAGGTCGAGCAGACGGCGTTGCAGCCGCCTTCGATGGCCAGCTTGACGATGTTCTCCCCGTCGAAGTAGATCGGGTTCTTGGCGAACGAAGCGCCGGCGGAGTGCTCGATGCCCTGGTCGACCGGAAGGATGGAGACGTAGCCGGTGTTGGCGAGGCGGCCGGAGCCGTAGAGGCGCTGCAGGTTGGCCAGCACGCGGTTGTTGCGGTCCGAGGCGGCGAAGGCGTGGTCGACCCAGTCGGCGCGCGGCTGGTGGATCTGCTCCTTCTTGATCTTCGGGTTGTTGAAGCCGAGGAGGCTTTCGGCTTCGGCGCCGAGGTGCTTCTGGATTTCGCTGTAGTGGCTCATGGTGCGGAAAATGTCGTGGGAGGAGGGTGGAAGACCCCCTCAAAAGGGGGCAGTCGAGGACGGGCTTCAAGCCAGAAGTCAAAACCCTCCATAAAACGCGTCTCCCTTCGCTCAGGATGTCGGAAAAACGCCGCTGCGGTTCAAATCTGCCAGTCCTCCCCGGAGGCCGACGCCGGCTTCGGCAGTTCCGGATGCGGGGCGGTCACGATGCGCAGGACCGCCTCGCCGCCGCCGGCCAGCTCGCGGGCCCGCCGTACCGCCTGCGCCAGGGCCTGGTTGGGGTGCGCCTCGTCGAAGGGGAACACGTTGGCCTTGCCCACCGCCGCGTCGAGGCCCGCGTTGACGATGATGCGGAGGGTGTCGGCCTTCGCTTCGCAGAGGATCAGGTGACGTCCGTCCGACTTCAGCGTGTCGGCGAGGTCGCGCAGCAGGAGGACGCCGTTGGCGTCGAGGTGCAGCGCTTCCCGGAACTTCAGCACCAGCACCTTGAGGTTGGGGTCGGCGGACGCGCGCCGGAGGTGTTCGTGGAAGGCCTGGGTGGCGCCGAAGTGGAGGCTGCCTTCCACGTGGAGGATGGAGATCCCGGTCGACGCCTGGCCCTTGGGGCGCTCGCGCATTTCGCCGGAATCCGAGAAGTCATACTCGACCACTTCGGGCGTGGAAGTCTGGCGGAGGTAGAAGGCGACGGCCACCGCGGTGCCGAAGAAGATGGCCACGTCCAGCGGGGCCAGCAACGCGGTGGTGAAGGTGGCCAGGAACACCGTGCGATCCTGGGCGCCCGATTTCAGGATGAGCTTGATCGCCGAGAAATTCGCCAGTTCGAGTTCGGCCAGGATGACGAGGATCGCGAGCGTCGACAAAGGCACGACGGCGACCACGGGTCGGGCGAGGAAGAGCGCCCCGAGGATGAACAGGCCGCAGAGCAGGGACGCCAGGGCGGTGCGGGCGCCGCTGGCGACGTTCAGCGCCGAGCGGCTGATCGAACCCGAGGCCGCCATGCCTCCCGTGAAGGCGCAGGCCAGGTTGGCCATCCCCAGTCCGAACACCTCCTGGTGCAGGTCCGAGGGGCGCCCGGTCTTGAGCGCGGAGGCCCGGGCGTTGGCGGTGCCTTCGATGACGACGAGCACCGCGAGCGCGAGGGCCGGCGAGAAGAGCGTCGAGAAAGTCCGGGCCGAGAAGTCAGGCAGGTGCAGCGCGGAGTCCGCCGTGGCCGCCTGGCCCACGTAGCCCACGAGGTCGGCCCGGGCGCCCTGCGCGTGCGCGACGTTCTGCGCGAGGATGGCCCCGAAGGTGGCGACGAGCAAGGCGACCAGGATCGCCTTGCCGGCCCCGTGCTTGGGCCGGAGGAGGAAGTAGGTGATGCCGGTCACGGTTGCCAGGCCCAGTTCCGGGTTGAGCAGCATCCGGCCCATGGTCGCGGCGTGCCAGAGGACTTCGGGCAGCGTGTCACCGGCGTGGTCGCCCGGCATGCCGAGGGCGATCGGCAGCTGCAGCGCGATGACGCGCAGGGCGGCGGCGGCGATGTAGGCCGAGATCACCGTGCGGGGCACGAAGTCGGCGAAGCCGCTCAGCCGGAGCCAGGAGGCCAGGAGCAGGAAAGCCCCGGTCATGAGCACGAGCGTCGGGAGGGCGGAGGCGCGCAGTTCGGGCGTGATCGCCCCGAGCGTGGCGAAGGAGCCGAGCAACAGCGCCGCCGAGGCGTTGGTCGGCCCGGCGGAGAGGTTGGCCGAGCCGCTGAAGAGCGGGGCGACCGCCGCCGCGACTCCGCAGCCGACCAGTCCGCACCACACGGGCAGGCCGGCCTTCATCGCGAAGGCCATCGACATCGGGAAGGCCAGCAAAGCCACGTTCAGGCCCGCGATGAAGTCGGCCTTGAGGGTCGGCCCGTCCATCGACCTGGCGACCTCGCGGAAGGGGAAGAATCGCGGCCGGGGCAGGGCGACGAGTTGGCGGCCGAAGGCGCCGAGGGCGGAGATCAGGCTGAGGAGGCCGCGGAACACGTGCCGTTTGTTGCGGGTCGGGGGCCGACCTTCAACCGATTTCGTGCCTCAATCGAGCGCCTCCGGGTAAAGCTGGGCGATCAAGGATTGCTGCAGCAGTCCGAAGCAGGCGTAGCAGGCCAGGGCGTGGCGTTTCTCCGTGGGGAGGGATTCGTCGTCCAGGTCCTCCGCGTGCTCGAGCTGGGCGTCGGTGATGTCGGCGAAGACGAGGTCCCGCAGGGCGAGGCGCACCGCCGACAGGGCCCGCAGGAAGGCCTGTCCCTGGGCCTCGTTGGCGAGAACGATGACGGCGGGGTCGCCTTTGGCGCCGGCGAAGGCCACCGCGAGCAGCCGGGCTTCTTCGCTCGCCTGGGCGGTCAGCGTCTCGACCCAGAAGCCGGCGATGTCTTCGTCGGCGGCCGGCACGTCGGCGCGGTTGACGCTGACGCGGGCGGCGGCGGGGGCGATCAGCCGGAGCAGGTCGGACAGCACGTTGCGCGCCTCCTTCGTCATCGTCAGGCGCAGTTCAGGCATCGGCTTCGAGACGGGCGTCCAGGTGCCATTGCTGGAGTTCGAGCACGAGCATCTCCGCGCGCTCGCGGGAGCCGGTCCAGACCGTGGCGCGGCCTTCGGCGTGGATGAGCCGCATCAGCCGTTTGGCTTCCGGGGCGCCGATGCGGAGCACGTTCATGAAGGCGACCACGACATAGCCTTGGTAGTTGATCGGGTCGTTGAGCACCACGACGTTCCAATGGGGCGCCGCCGAGACCTGCGTCGACGCCTTCGGTTCGGATTTGATCTTAGGCTTAGCCATCGGCGCTCAGGTCTGTCCGGGAGCGTAGGGCTTCGCGCAGTTTCCGCAAGCCGTCGATGAGCTCATCGGGACAGCCCAGCTCGATGGCCTCGACCGGCTGGCGTTCGATCCGGTGGGCCAGCCGGGCCAGCCCGCCGCAGGCCAAGAGGGACAGCATGCCGCGGACGCCGTGGGCCTCCCGTCCGAGCGCCTCCGCCTGGCCGGCGTCACGCGCGGCGCAAAGTCTGCCGATCATCTTGTCCGCGTGCCGCAGGAAGGCGCGTCCGGCCGCCCGGAGGTCGTCTGCCTCGTCGCTTTCGGCCGCCGAAACCTGGCGGGCATACTCGTCCGCCGGGCTCGGGGCGGGGCCTGCCTCCGTGGGTTCCGGGAGGTCCGCGAGCCGGGCTAGCAGGTCGGCTCCGCGGGCAGGCTTTGCGACGAACGCGTCGAACCCGGCCGATACGCAGCGGGCACGGTCGGTCGCATCCGTCAGGGCGGAGAGGGCCAGCAGCGCCGTCCGTCTCCGCCCGCGCGCCTTTTCCTCCGCCCGGATGGCGGCGGCGACTTCGAGGCCGTCCATGATGGGCATCCGGACGTCGAGCAGGGCGACGTCGAACTCCTTGGCATGCCAGAGTTCCAGGGCGGCGGAGCCGTCGACGGTGGCGCTGACGTCATGTCCGGCCCCGCGCAGTCGGGCGGTGACGACTTCCCGGTTCACTTCGTTGTCTTCGGCGAGGAGTACGCGCAGCCGTCTGGTCCGACCGGGTCGTCCGGGTTCGGACGGTGTGTCCGGGGTCGGCGCCAATTCGGGGCTGAAGTGATGCCGTAGGCCGGTCAGGTTCAGCGGCCTGATGAGCTGCGCATGGCTGCGTAGTTCGACTTCGGGCGACGTCACCAGGATCACCTGCTTCGCCGGAATGGCCGGTAGGCGAGGGCTGACATCGTCGGGCAGGTCGACGATCGCCCATCGATAGGGACGTCGGGCGGCGTCGGCCGCCGCCCATAGGCTTTCCGCTTTTTTGGGGTCATCCGTCCGCACGCAACGTGCCCCCCAGCCCGCGAGGCAGTCGGCATACCAACGGCGCACGGCGGACTGACCGCCGACCAGCAGGATGCGCTGCCCCTTCAAGTCGGGGCTTGAGGACGGTCGGCAGGCCGGGTCTGGGCTGACCATCATGGTGGCGGAGAAGGTGGAACCGACCCCTACTTTGCTGGTCACCCGGACTTCGCCCTCCATGGCCTCCGTCAGGCTGCGGACGATCGCCAATCCCAGGCCCGTGCCGCCGAACCTACGGGACGTCGAGGCGTCGGCCTGGGCGTAGGGTTCGAAGATCTTTTCAAGCCGGCCGGCGGGGATGCCGATGCCTGTGTCGCTTACCTGCAGCCTGGCGCGCAGGCGGCCGTGCTGTCGGCGGAACTCCAGGCTCGCGTGGACGTGGCCGCTCTCGGTGAACTTCACCGCATTGCCGAGGAGGTTGGCGGCCACGCGCCGGAACTTGACCGGATCGCCGAGCACGGAGCGCGGCGAATCGGCCTTGATCAACGCGGCGAGTTCGAGGCCTTTCCGGCCGGCCTGAGGCTGGAATCGGGCGACCACTTCCTCGACCGTCCGGACGGGGTCGAACGCGATGCGTTCGAGCGCGAGCGCTCCGTGCCGGTGACGGGAGAATTCGAGCACGTCGCCGACGATCTCGGAGAGTTCCTGCGCGCAGGCCCCGATCTTGCGCAGCGCTCCGGCCTGGTCGGCGGCCGGGCTCTCGAGGCTTGTCTCGCACAGGCCTTGGATCGCATCGATCGGGTTGCGGATTTCATGCGTGACGTCGGCGACGACTTGTTCGGACCTCGCCAAGGCTCGACGCAGCCTGGCGACTTCTTCCAGGGCATCTTCGGAACCTGGTTTTTCTTCGCCTTCGGTCGTGTCCTGGTCTGCGGGTTCGTCGTCGAAGATGAGCCAGGCTTGCCGTCGGGAGCCCGGAATCATCCGTATGGTGATCGCCGCTTTGCGCCCTGGTTTGTTTCCTTTGTTGGGGCGAAGGATGGCGAAGCCGCTCCAATCCTCGCCCAAGGCGACGCTACGCAGGAGCGTCGAACCCGCTTGGCCGCGGCGGGGTCCGTCGAAAATCCGTTCCAGGCGGAGGCCGGGCCGCACCTTTCGTCCGAGGATTTTTTCCGCTAGCGGGTGGGCGAACCGGACTTCTCCGTCGAGGGAGCAGACGAGAAACGGTCGGCGGAGGAACTCGGTCAAAGGGCAATGGTTTGCCATCGAAACTCACCTTGGGCGCGTCGATGGCTGGTCACAACCTTGCTTCTCATGGGGAAAAATCACCAATCTCCTCGGCCCTCTCCTCGAGGCTTGTAACCGGTAATCCGTTACAAGTCTTGCGCCGGCAAACGGACGACCCCGGGGTGGCCGGGGTCGTGTCTGCTTTTGGTGCTCAGGAAGGGACTTGAACCCTTACGCTTTAGGGGCACTGGAACCTGAATCCAGCGTGTCTGCCATTCCACCACCTGAGCATTAAAGCGGATTGGTGAGCAAAGGGCTCGCCCTAGCTGTGTCAAGGTCAGGGCTGGCGCAATGTCTTCAGCATGTAGAGACAATCGAGCTTTTGGCCGAATTTTCGGCCGACACCCCGGAGTAAGCCCGCTTCGACGAAGCCCAAGGAGGCATGCAAGCGCCGGCTGGGGGTCTGTTCCGCCGAAATTCGGGCGATCACGCTGCCATGGCCGATGGCCTTGGCGCGTTCCAGCAGGGCTTGCAGGATGAGCTTGCCCAGGCCTCGGCCATGGTAGGCATGGTCGATGAAAACCGAGTCCTCGACCGTCTCGGACCACCCTTGTCGGGAGTTATAGACCGATAAAGAGCCCCAGCCCACGGCTTTGCCTCCTATTTCGACGATCAGGGCAGGGTGGGCGGGACCCCGGTTACGCAGCCAAGCCCGCCGCCCGGCCTCGGTTTCTTCGGTAAGATGCCAGGTGCAGGTGCTCGTGCGGACGTAGTGATTGTAGATCGCGTTGATTGCTCGGGCGTCGGAAAGGAGAGCGGGGCGGACGCGAGTTTCCATGGCCGGATACAAGGGCGGAAAGAAAGCTTAAACAAGCCAAGGAAATCCCGTTGACAGTCGCCCGTAGGTTACCTTTGTTGGCCGACCTGCCGTTGTTTTGACGGCTCTCCCGACCATGAAAGTCTCCTCCTCCCTCAAGTCGCTGAAGAAGCGCCACCCGAATTGCCAAGTAGTTCGCCGCAAGGGCCGTATCTACGTGATCAACAAGACGCACCCCCGCTACAAGGCGCGTCAGGGCTAACCCCTACCAACCCCTAATTTATGAAGAAGGAAGGCCATCCTGAATATAACAACGTCGTCTTCGTGGATGTCTCCACGAACCGCGAGTTTCCTGCCCGCTCGACCATGAAGTCGAAGGAGACCAAGGTCATCGACGGCGTCGAACACTTCGTCATCCGCCGCGAAGTCACCATGGACTCGCACCCCGCCTACACCGGTGAAAAGCGCTTCGTGGACTCCGCCGGTCGCGTCGAGAAGTTCAACACCAAGTTCCGCCGCAAGTAAGACCCTCGCGAGGTCGATCCAAAGCCCGCCCCCAAGGCGGGTTTTTTATTGCTTGGATGGCCCAGGTGAGGGGCGACTTCCCCTCCAGGATGGCCCAGCTTAACGCGGATTTAATTAAGCCGGCTAAGCAGTTAGTTCAAAAGTACGCCTTTTTGTTTGGAAAAAATAAAAAATATCAAAAAGTCCCAAATAAAATACATTAAAATCATAAGTTGTTTAACCATAATTATTTGCAAACAAGTTAACAGGGGTTTGTGAATAAAGTAAGGTGATAAATCGGCATAAAAGGCCGATTTTGAGCAAATAGGCTTGATTCATTTCCTCCATTGGTTTGATACTGCCGATGCTATGAAACACATCCTCCCGATCGTTACCCTCACGACCCTTGCTGCCGCTGCCTCTGCCCAGAGCGCCGCTGCTGCTGGTCTCTCCTACAACCGCGCTGGTGTTAACTACAACACCGACGCCGCCGCTGGCGACAATGGCTACTCCCTCTCGGCCGAGGCCCTCGTTGGCTCCTCGAGCGTCTGGGTCGGCGCCACCGCCAACCTCAACAAGGCCGGCGCTGACAGCGTCTCGGTTGGTTACCTCTTCAAGAGCGTCGCCGCCGGTATCGACGCCACCGCCTTCGTCGGCTCGAACGACGTCTACGGTATCACCCTCCGTCGCTCCCTGAACGAAGTCGTCGCCGGCCTCGAAGCCCGCTTCGTCTGGTCCCAGGCCACCGGCTCCAAGGCCGTTGATTCCTTCGTCTACGAGCTCGCCTACAACATCGGCTCGAAGTACCAGGTCGCCGTCTCGATCGCCGACGCTGACAAGAAGGACAACGAGACCTCCGTCTCCGTCCGCTACAACTTCTAATCTTCGGATTAGAGCTTGAAACAAGGGCCCCGGCAACGGGGCCCTTTTTTATTGTCTGAATTCAGGCCGCCGAGGCCCGGTCACGGCAAGATGACGTTTCAGCATTTTTTTGTTGTTTTCTCAACGCGGGTGCCTATGACCGAACACGCATATGAAGCACATCCTCCCGATCCTCACCCTCACGACCCTCGCTGCCGCTGCCTCTGCCCAGAGCGCCGCTGCCGCTGGTCTCTCCTACAACCGCGCTGGCCTCAGCTACAACACCGACGCCGCCGCTAACGACAACGGCTACTCCCTCTCGGTCGAAGCCCTCGTTGGCTCCTCGAACGTCTGGGTTGGCGCCTCTGCCGACCTGAACACCTCCGGTGCTGACAACGTCTCCGTCGGCTACCTCTTCAAGAACGTCGCCGCCGGTATCGACGCCACCGCCTTCGTTGGCTCCAACGACGGCTTCGGCATCATCGCCCGTCGCTCCCTGAACGAAGTCGTCGCCGGTCTCGAAGGCCGCATCGTCTGGTCCCAGAACGGTGGCTCCAAGAGCACCGACACCTTCGTCTACGAGCTCGCCTACAACGTGAACTCGAAGTACCAGGTCGCCGTTTCGATCGAAGACGCCAGCAACGTTGCTGAGCAGACCTCGGTCACCGTCCGCTACAACTTCTAATCTTCGGATTAGAGTTTGAAACAAGGGCCCCGGCGACGGGGCCCTTTTTTATTGTCCGGGCATCCCGCGTGCGGGGCTTATCTGGCTTCGACGTGCACGGTGACCCGCATTTCGCGGTCACCGCCGCCCCAGTAGCTGCCGCTGACCGGCGTGGCGTCGCGATAATCACGTCCCACGGCCGAGGCCACGTAGGCCTCCTGGATCACCTTCCGGTTCGTCGGGTCGATTCCGAGCCAGCCGTAGCCGGGCAGCCAGACTTCGCACCAGGCATGCGAAGCATGGCTGCCGATGACGTCGCCCCGTTTGGCGTCGTACACGTAGCCGCAGACGTAGCGGGCGGGGATCCCGATGGAACGGGCCAGGGCGAGCAGCAGATGGGCGTAATCCTGGCAGACTCCCTCTGGTTTGGCGAAGAATTCCTCGGTATTGGTGCCGATATGGGTCGCCCCCGGGACGTAACGGCAGGTCGCATGGATGAAGTCCATGAGCCCGATGACCACCGAGAAAAGATCGCCGCGGTCTTTTTCGACGTCCACGGCCGTGCGCCAGATCTCGGGGGTGACGCGGACGGGGCCATCGGGCTGGAGATAGGGCTGGAAGCTTTCGATGACGTCTTCGGCGCGGACCGCCGCCAGGGGGATGTCGGTCGGTATCGCGGAAACCGGCGTCGCGAGGGTCTCGACCACGCTGGACACGTCGATCACGAGCTCCTTGTGAGGTTCCTCGACCTCAAAGAGGTGCACGGGGTTGCGGTATAGGTCCGGATAACGACGCATCCGTACGGCCGGCAGCACGCGTACGAGGTGCAGGCCGAGCTTCTGGCGGAGATTGGTGAGCGGGGTGACGCGGAGTTCGTTGGTGTTGTTGCGGACGGGCAGGGCGTAGCGGTATTCGGTGCGGTGGAGGATGCGGAGTTTCATCGTCGCGACGCGTCCTTACTGCTGTTGCTGCTGCTGTTGCTCCCGCTGCCAGTCGGACAAGGATTCCGGCCGCGTCCCGCGCGGGAAGTGGCGGTCGATCTCGCCCGGGAGCAGGACGTAGGACTCGAAGACGGCCTGTCCGGCGGCGTTCAGCTGCACCTGGAGGTCATCGATGTAGGCGTGCAGGCCGCGGGCCATCACCTCGGGCGGACCGGCGAAGCTCAGCCGGGCCAGCAACGCGCCGGTGATCTTCTCGCAGTTATTGGAATAACGCCCCGTCGGCGTGCCGGAGATGTCATGCAGCACCTCATCGGCCCGGCGGATGCAATGTCGCACCGAACGGGGGAATTCATTGGAGAACAGCAGGAGGTCGACGACGCCTCCGACGCTGATCTCCCCGCCATGGACGCGCCGGTAGCCCGCATGCGCGCTGCAGGCCCGCAGGACCGCGCCCCATTGCAGGGATTCGAGGGCCGTGTCGCCGGCGGCCACGGGGGTCCGGGAGCGGATATCGAGGAAGCGGCTGGTCATGTCGGCCCGCTCCAGCAGCCGGCCGAGCTGCAGGAAGTTCCAGCCCTCGTCCCGGGTCAGCGTGGCGTCCGTGATGCCGTCGAAGAGCATCGAGGAGGCGATGATCTTCTCGTAATAAGCCTGCGGGAAGCGTTCCAGCAGCTGCAGTCCCTCGGAAGACGTCACGAAGAGGTTGAGGGCGTTGATCTCCGTCCACATCTCGTCGGAGATCTTGTCGCGGACCGAACGCGCGTTCTCCCGGGCCTGTCGGATGCAGGACAGGATGGAGTCCGGGTTGCGCAGGTCGAGGGTCAGGAAACGGGCGACATCGCCCATCTGCGGGTTTGGGTAGAGAGCGCGGAAGGCGCTTTCCATGGCCGTGGCCGCCAGGACGGGAGTCCAGTATTCCTGCGCGCTCCCGCGGCCGAGGGACTCATCGTCGAGGAGCATCTCCTCGGACACCCGCACGAGGCGCGCGAGGTTCTCGGCGCGCTCCATCTGGCGGGCCATCCAGTATTGGTGATCAGCTACCCGGGAAAGCATCATGGCGTTCTCAGGCCGCGAGGACCCAGGTGTCTTTGCTGCCGCCGCCTTGGGAGGAATTGACGACCAGCGAGCCGCGTTGCAGCGCGACCCGGGTGAGGCCGCCGGGGAGGACCTTGACCGTGTCGCCCCAGAGGACGAACGGACGGAGGTCGACGTGCCGGCCTTCCAGGCCGCCTTCGACGAGGGTCGGGTGCTGGGAGAAATTCACCACGGGCTGGGCGATGTAGTTCCGCGGGTTGGCCGAGACCTTGGCGTGGAACTCCGCCAGCTGCTCCCGCGAGGCGGTCGGGCCGATGAGCATGCCGTAGCCGCCGCTCTCGTTGGCCGCCTTGACGACCAGCTTCGGCAGGTTCTCCAGGATGTATTTCTTGTCGGCGTCGCGCCAGGCGAGGTAGGTCGGCACCTGGTCGAGGATCGGTTCCTGGCAGAGATAGTATCGGATCATGTCCGGCACGTAGGCGTAGGTCACCTTGTCGTCCGCCACGCCGGTGCCGATGGCGTTGGCCAGCGCGACGTTGCCGCGGCGCACCGCGTCCACCAGGCCGGGCACCCCCAGGCAGGAGTCCTTGCGGAACACCTGCGGGTCGAGGAAGTCATCGTCGATCCGGCGGTAGATCACGTCGACCTGGCGCAGGCCGCGCGTGGTCCGCATGTAGACGAACCCGTCGAGGGCGATCAGGTCGCGGCCTTCGACGATCTCGATGCTCATCTGCCGGGCCAGGAAGGAGTGTTCGAAGTAGGCGCTGTTATGGACGCCCGGAGTCAGCAGCACCACGTTGGGGTTGGGGTTCTCGCGCGGGGCGACGTGCCGCAACGTGGCGAGGAGGTCGGCCGGGTACGTGTCGACCGGGCGGACGCCGCTGGCGCCGAAGAGCTGCGGGAAGACCCGCTTCATCGCCGCGCGGTTCTCGAGCACGTAGGAGACGCCGGAGGGACAACGACCGTTATCTTCGAGCACCAGGTAGCGTCCGTCGCGGTCACGGATCAGGTCGGTGCCGCAGACGTGGATGTAGGCGTCCTTGGGCACCGACACCCCGACGAATTCCGGGCGGTAATGCGAAGCGCCGAAGACGACTTCCGGGGGCACCACCCCGTCCTTGATGATGCGCTGCTCGTGATAGACGTCGTAGAGGAAGAGGTTCAGGGCGGTGATGCGCTGGACCAGGCCCGCTTCGATATGCTCCCATTCGGCGGCGGGGATCACCCGGGGGAAGGGGTCGAACGGAAACACGCGTTCCGTGCCTTGCTCGTCGCCGTAGACTGTGAACGTGATGCCCTGTTTCAGGAAGAGCAGCTCCAGGCTGCGGAGTTTCTGGTTGAGCTCGTCCGAACCCAGGCCGGCGAGGCGATCGGCGACATTACGATAGTAGGGTCGGATCGCCCCCGAGCCATCGACCAACTCGTCGAACAGGTTGGCTCCTTTGTAGTCGGACAAGATCATGCTCAGAAGTAAGCAAGACCCCTGCCAGCCCGGGTCCGGGCCGGGGTTGGTCAAAAACCTCTGCGGGCGAGGCCTATCTTGGGCAGGCTTCGGCCAAAAACAGGCAAGCTCAGAGCCCTTCGCGCCCCGGCCTGTCCTTGGCGGCGCCGGAAATCCCTTTGGAGCGGAAGAATTCGCTGAGGACTTCGGAACGGGCTTCCGCGAGCTTGTTCTTCCGCACGTCTTCGGGCGTGAGGAGTTTCTGGCGCTCGGTCATGATCCGGCGGAGCTGCATCAAGGCGGACTGCTGGAGCTGGCGGACGCGTTCGCGGGTGAGCTTGAAGCGCTCGCCGACCTCCTCGAGGGTCAGCGGGCTTTCGCCGTCGAGTCCGAAGCGGCGCACCAGGATCTCGGCCTCGCGCGGCTCCAGCGCGGCGAGCATCTCGGCCACCTCGTCGTTGTCGGATTTGCCGCGGAGGGTCTCGAAGGGAGTGCGCTCGGACTCATCCTTGACCAGGTCGCCCAAGGTGGCGTCGCCTTCTTCGCCGACCGGTTGGTCCAGCGAGGCGGCCCGGTTGGCGACCGACTTCATGTGCACCACCTTGGCGAGCGGGATCTCCATGGCCTGGGCGATCTCTTCGTTGTGCGGTTCGCGTCCGAGTTCGGCGGCGAGCCGCGCGGTGATGCGGCGCATCTGGGCGATGCGGTCGACCATGTGGACCGGCAGCCGGATGGTCTTGCCGCTCGTGGCGAGCGCCCGCTTGATCGCCTGCTTGATCCACCAGGAGGCGTAGGTGCTGAGCTTGCCGCCCTTGTCGGGGTCGAAGCGTTCGACGGCCTTGATGAGCCCGAAGTTGCCTTCGGAGATCAGGTCCATCAGCGACAGGCCGAAGTTGTCGTAGTCCTTGGCGATGCGGACGACCAGCCTGAGGTTGGACTGGATCATCTTCTGGCGGGCCGCCTCGTCGCCTTTGAGCACGCGCCGGGCGAGCGCCGTCTCCTCCTCGAGCGTCAGGAGCGGCGTCTTGCCGATCTGATCGAGGTAATAGCGGATCGGCGAACGCTCCTCGGTGGACAGTTCTTCCCAAGGCAGGCCCGGTTCGGTCGGATCGAGTTCGACGTCGGCCGAGGTCGCGACGGGGGGCGGGGTCGGACGTGGGGCCGGGACCGGCCGGGGGGTGGCCGGCGCCGGCGCGGACTTCACCGCCGGCGGCTTCACGGCGGAGCGGGTCTGGTCCGCCAGGCGGGCCTTGATCTTCGGAGCAACCTGGCCCTTGGCCTTGGGTTTCGCCGGCGCCTTGGCCGGCTTCACCGCTTTTTTCTTGGGCTTGGCCACGAGGTTGGTTCAGGAACGAAGGCCGGCCGCCAGGCCGAGGGCACGCAGGACGCTTTTGGATTTGTTGACGGTTTCCTCGAACTCGGAAGTCGGCACGGAGTCGGCGACCACGCCGGCGCCGGCTTGGATGCTCGCGACGCCGTCGCGGAGCGAAGCGGTGCGGATGACGATGCACGAATCGTGGCCGCCATCGAAGCCGAAGTAGCCGACCGCGCCGCCGTAGACGCCGCGGCGTTCGCCTTCCAGCTCGGCGATGACCTGCATCGCGCGCACCTTGGGGGCTCCGGACAGGGTGCCGGCGGGGAACGTCGCGCGGAAGAGGTCGAACGCGTCCTTTTCCGGCGACAGCTGGCCTTCGACCTGCGAGACGATGTGCATCACGTGCGAGTAGCGCTCGACGACGGCGTAATCCGGGACTTTCACTGAACCCGGCACGCAGACGCGGCCCAGGTCGTTGCGGGCGAGGTCGACGAGCATGAGGTGTTCGGAACGCTCCTTGGGATCGGCGAGCAGTTCGGCCTCCAGTTTCCGGTCGCCTGCTTCATCGCTTCCGCGCGGGCGGGTGCCGGCGATGGGGCGGATCTCGCAGCGGCGGCCGGTGAGGCGGACGTTCACTTCCGGAGAGGCGCCGACGACGTCGAACCCGCGGCCCGTCTCGAGGACGAACATGTAGGGCGACGGGTTGACGTGACGGAGCACGCGGTAGAGGTCGAGCGGGTCGCCCTTGAAGTCGACGTCCGTCCGGCGCGACAGCACGACCTGGACGCAGTCGCCGGCGCGGACGTATTCCTGGGTCCGGCGGATGGCCGCCTCGAAGGCCTCCTGGGTGAAATTCGCCCGGCCGGACGCCAGCCCGGCCGTGGCCGGCAGTTCGGCGGCCACCGCCGCCCGCGGGCCGGTGACCACCGCGCGCAGGGCCGCCAGTTCGCGCTGGGCCGCCGCCCAGGCTTCATCGGCCTCGGCCGGCGACTTCAGGCGGGCGTTGACGATGAGGCGCAAGGTCTGGCGAGCGTTGTCGAAAGCGACGACGCGATCGACGAGCATGAAGTGGAGCAGCGGCGTGCCCGCGGGGTCGCGCCGGGCCACCGGGACGGTGGGTTCGATCCGGTGCACGTATTCGTAGCCGACCATGCCGACCATGCCGCCCACGAAGGGAGGGAGCCCGGGGACTTGGGCGACGCGCAGGCCGGAAAGTTCCTTTTTGACCAAGGCGAGCGGGTCGGCCGGGGTCGGGATGGTCTCCTTGGTGCCGTCACGGCGCGTGATTTCCGTGCGGTCATCCCAGGCCGTGAGGGTCATCGCCGGGGCGGCGCCGCAGAAGCTGTAGCGGCCGAGCTTATCCCCGCCCGTCACGGACTCGAAGAGGAAGGGCGATCCCAGGGAGCGGAGCCGGGCGTAGACCGAGACGGGCGTCTCCAGGTCGGCCATCAGGTCGAGGCAGACGGGGATGACGTCGCAGGTCTGGGCCAGCTGGCGGAAGGTGGCTTGGTCGGGCACGAGGCTCACCCCGCCATTTGAATGGTTAAATCCGCCCTTTGGAAACCATTTTAACTCTCCGGAGACGAATGAGTCGCCCGAACCCGCCTTCAGGAGCGTCCCGCCGCGGTCCAGCGGCCCCAGAGCGAGAGCGGCAGCAGGCGTCCGTTGTTCTCCTGTCGCAGGGCCAGTTCGCCGATGTCGATCCTGCCGGGCAGCCCGCGCGTGATGTCGGCGAGGAGGTTGTGGCAGAGGATGGAGGAGGCGTCGATGGTGTAGACGGTCAGGATCATGAACTGGGCTTGCGGCGAAAGCAGTTCACGGCAGGCGCGCAGGAGGGGAGCCAGGTCCCGCTCGACTTTCCAGAACTCGCCGGTCGGTCCGCGGCCGAAGGCGGGCGGGTCGAGCATGATGGCCTCGTACTGGTTGCCCCGTTTGACCTCCCGTTTCACGAAAGTCATCGCATCTTCGATGATCCAGCGGATCGGCGCCTGGCCCAGGCCGGAGAGCTCCTGATTGCGCCGACCCCAGGCCACGGCGGGTTTCGAGGCGTCGACATGGGTGACGTGCCAGCCGGCTTGGGCGGCGCCGAGCGAGGCCGCTCCCGTGTAGCCGAACAGGTTGAGCAGGCGGGGGCGTGGTTCGAGTTTCTGCGGCCGCTCGGCGACCCACTTCCAGTGCGGCGACTGCTCCGCGAACACCCCGAATTGCTTGGAATTATCCATGAACCGGAGCTGGAAGCGCAGTTTGCCCAGCCGCGTCTCCCACTCCTTGGGACAGTTCCCCTTGAGGATCCAGCGGCCTTCGCGGCCGCCCTCCTGGTGTTCCGCGACGGCCCGGGCCCATTCGGCGGCGGGCAAGGATTTGCTCCACCAGGCCTTGGGCTCGCTGCGGATCATGCGGACGCCGCCGATCTCCTCCAGCTTGAAGCCGTCGCCGGAATCCAGGAGGCGATGGCCGTCCCAGTCGCTCACTAATACGCTGATATCCACGCCGCATCGTGAGCAGGCGGGGCGGTGGAGGGAAGCCCGCTTTTGCTCGCCAAACCTTTTTCCCTGCTTCCACTTGGCGGGGATGACGAGAGTGCTGGCCAGCGCGCGCTGGGAGACCGGGGTCTCCGGTCTGGCCGTGCTCGCCCGGGATTGGCCCGGACCCGGCCGTCCGCCCCTCACGCTCAGTCCGCCCGCGCGGCTCGTCGGACTGGAGCCCGCGGACGTGCGGGCGTGGGCGTTGCGTTCGGGCCATTGGCTGCAGGGCGGCCGCGTGCATTTCTTTTTCTGGAAGGCGCTCTGTCCGGATTCGTCCGCCGACTTCATCGAAGTCGCGGGCCCCTTCAATGAATGGGGGCAGGCGGCCGACATGGAGCGATGGACGCTGCGGCCGGCCTGCGTCAACGGGGCGGAAGGCTTCGCGCTGGAGGCGCCGCTGGCGGAGGTCCTGGGCGAAGCGGCCGAGGTCGAATTCAAGTTCCGGCGGTCCGGCGGCCGGTGGATCGAGCCCCCGCATGACGCGGATAACGTGCGGCGGGATGCGCAGCATCATCGCAACCTCGTGATCAGCCGCGAGCGGACGGACCGGCACGTCTTCCGCTTCCAGGCCGCCGACGTCGATCCCGCCGGGGTGCCGGTGCGGATGGTGCTCGAGCAGCCCGAGGTGCTCGAGCTCGCCGAGATCCTCGCGTCCGATCCCCTCGACGTGCTGGAGCCGGCCGGAGCCTTCGGCGCGCTCGTCGAAGGCCGGCAGACGCGTTTCCGGGTCTTCGCCCCGCGCGCCCACTCCGTCGAAGTCACCTGGCGCCATCCGGACGAAGGCGTCCACCATCTCCTTGAGTTGAGGCCCGAAGGGCAGGGGGCGTGGTCCGGGGTTCATCCGGAAAACCTGACCGGAGCCCTGTATTGGTTGTCCGTGGTCGCCGCAGGCGCCGCCGCCGACGAGCGCTTCGGCTCGCAGCAACTGGTCGATCCTTGGGCGAAAGCCGTGGTCGGCCCGCGCCAGGCGGCCGGTCTGATTCTCGGACCCGAGTCGTCGCGCCCGTTCGCCGATGGTTTCACGCCGCCGGCGGTCGAGGACCTGGTCATCCTCGAGGGCCATCTGCGCGACCTGCTCGGACTGGCGGAAGGCGCGCCGGCGGCCGGCGGTTATGCCGACCTCGCCCGGCTGGTGCGCCGTCGCGGCAATTACCTCCGGGCGCTCGGCGTCAACGCCTTGGAGCTGCTGCCTTGCGCGGAGTTCGAGCATGCCCACGCCGAGGAATACCATTGGGGATACATGCCCGTCAGCGCGTTCGGCGTGGCGAATCCTTATGCGAGCCGGCCCGGCGCCGTCGCGCTGGAGGAGTTCCGCGACCTCGTGCGGGCGTGTCATGAGGCCGGCCTGGCCGTCATCATGGACGTCGTCCTCAATCATTTCGGTTCGCCTGATTCGCTCGGGGCGATCGACACGCCTTACTATTACCGCGTCGATCCGCAGGGCCGGCTCACGAACTGGAGCGGCTGCGGCAACGACGTGCGCGCCGAGGCTCCGATGTTCAAGCGCCTGGTGCACGCCGCGCTGCGCCACTGGACGGAGACCTTGGGCGTCGACGGCGTGCGGCTGGACCTGGCCGAACTGCTCGGCACGCCCTTGCTGCGCGAGATCGAGGAGGACTTCCGCGCGCGCGCGCCGCACAAGATCCTGATCGCCGAGCCCTGGAGCTTCCGCGGACACGTCGCCCGCGACCTCGATCACACCACATGGACGAGCTGGGATGACGCCTTCCGGGAATTCCTGCCGGCGTACGTCCGCGGGCACGCCAAGGCCGCGGACCTCCTGCACCATGTCGCCGCCTGCGGCTTCCGTCCGTCCGCGCGACTGCGTTACGCCCAGTCGCACGACGACATGGCGTGGTTGGACCGTATCACCGAGCAGCCGGGGGCCGACGCGCTCGACCCGGCGCCCCGCGACGTCCTGCGCACGCGCATGATGCACGTCATCCTGCTCTGTTCGGCGGGCGTCCCGATGCTGTGCGCCGGCCAGGATTTCCTCATGACCAAGCGGGGGGTGAGCAACACCTGGCGCCGGGGCGACCTCAACCGCCTCGACCCGGTGCGCCTGGAGCGTTTCCGGGCCGAACACGAATTCGTCGCCCGGCTCATCGGCTTCCGGCTGTCGGCCAAGGGGTCGGTGCTCCGGCCCAGGCAGGTCGTCTCCTCCGGCTGGATGCAGGTCGCCCGCGAGGCGGAGGGCGAGGCCTTCGCCGCCGTGCTCAACGCCGACGGCGTGCTCGGGGCGGGGCGCGTCCTGGTGGCTTGCAACCCGCACGACCGTGAGGCCGTCCTGGATCTTCCTCAGGCCGGCGGCTGGACCCCCGTGGTCCTCTCGCCTTTCCCGTCCTGCCTGCACGCCCCCGGTCCCGCGCCGAGGGTCGAGGCGGGCAGGGTGGTTCTGCCGCCTTTCGGCTCGGCCGTCTGGTCGGCCGGCGCCTGAGAAGCATTCTCGCTTGCCAATGCGGGGAGGCAGGGCCTTTTTCATCCTTTTCGCGTTCCCGCGGAATCCCTCTTCTTCATACACCACATCATGGCCACCAAAGTAGCTATCAACGGATTCGGCCGCATCGGCCGTCTCGTCTTCCGCGCCCTCGTCGAGCAGGGCCACCTCGGCCCGCCCTTCGACGTCG
>Ga0222712_10003098_pt1 | contig 18449 bp, 24 predicted proteins | sample C33_657DmetaG_FD_165043 | JGI IMG/M metagenome (GOLD analysis project Ga0222712, IMG submission 165043) | Estuarine water microbial communities from San Francisco Bay, California, United States - C33_657D | ecosystem: Environmental > Aquatic > Marine > Unclassified | place: USA: California...
GCCCTTAATTACACGAGTTTCAATTGCCTCGATAAGAGCTGCTCCGTGATGGGGATAAACAACGGTTTCGCCGACCTTAAATGACATGTATTGCCCTTCGTTAGAGGGTCAATTCTACCAGCCATAACTGACATAGAAAACCCCAATTAGAAGGCCTAAACCAGCGTTAAATAACGCTTATGTGACATGCGATAATTGTCCTCATGCATCGTCCACATACTAAGAAATTCACCACTGCTGTAATAAGCGCAGCACTTGCTCTCTCATTGACTGCGTGTGGTGGTTCAGGACCTGATGCGGCTACTCGTTTAATCAAGCGCGTCACAGATGGCAATGAAGCAACAGTGAAGACAAATGGCAGCGACCTTGCAATAGCCAACTTGCTACTCGTTGCAACGGAGGATGGATCAGCAGTAGTTGTCGGAACAATCGTTAATTACAAAGATGAGGCAGATGCTCTCCTGGGTATTTCAGCAGGTGGCACAAGCGCCACACTCACAGGTGAAAAGAACCTACTTCGCGATAAGCCAATCCGCTTTGAAGGCGATTCAGCAAATGCTAAAGCTGTCTTCGCAGGAGTTGGAGCACAAGCAGGACGCAACGTTGAACTACAGCTTGCATTTGCTCGCGCAGGAGTTGTGACAGTTAATGCAATCATCCGCGATAAGCGCGATGATTACGCAGGCGTAACGCCTTAGTTACTTCTTACCCTGATTCGCCACAGCCTTAATAGCATCAGCTGCTGACGCAGGATCTAAGTACTCACCACCGCCCTTAACTGGCTTAAAGTTCGCATCTAACTCATAGAGCAGTGGGATACCTGTTGGGATATTAAGGCCTGCAATATCTTCATCAGATATACCTTCAAGGTGCTTAACGAGAGCGCGCAGTGAATTGCCGTGGGCTGTCACAAGCACTGTCTTGCCAGCCTTGAGATCAGGCACAATCGATTCTCTCCAATACGGAACCATGCGCACCACAACATCTTTCAGGCACTCAGTCAGCGGCAACTCTGCGCCGAGGTCTGCATATCGCGCATCAGCATCTTGCGAGTACTCAGAGCCCTTCTCAATCACAGGAGGCGGGGTGTCATAAGAACGGCGCCACAACATAAATTGCTCTTCGCCATATTCAGCCAAGGTCTGCGCTTTGTCCTTGCCTTGCAGTGCGCCATAGTGACGCTCATTCAAACGCCAAGAGCGCTTTACTGGAATCCAGTGACGATCACATGAATCGAGAGCGAGCTGGGAAGTGTGGATAGCGCGACGAAGAAGGGAAGTGTGAACAACATCAGGCAAAAGCCCGCGCTCTGCAAGTAACTTTCCTCCGCGAGTGGCTTCTGCAATACCTTTTTCAGATAGGCGCACATCAACCCATCCTGTAAAGAGATTGAGGGCATTCCATTCGGATTCGCCATGGCGCAGAAGGATAAGTTTGAAGTTGGACATGTGCCTATCTTCTCACATCACACAAGATGCTTGAATGCTTCAAGATTTGCAAGAGATTCACCACGGCTCACACGCCATGCCCATTCTCGGCGGATTGCATCTGCAAATCCCAACTCAAGAAGTGGATTAAATGATGAATCTGAATACTGCAGCACTGATCCAATCAAGCGATCAATCTCTTGCGCATTCACCGCGTCCAGTGGCAGACGCCCCACAAGATAGATATCTCCCAGCTCATTGATAGCAAAGGCAATCCCATACATCGATGCATTCTTTGTCATGCACCACTTGTGCACAGCATCCTCATGAGTATCAGGCTTACGAATAACAAAGGCATTGATACTCAAAGAATGATCTCCAACAATAAGTGCGCAATGAGTCTGTAGTTTCTTCTCCCCCGGCAGAGTCACCATAAAGGTGTTCGCACCCTGCCTATCAAAATCTAAATCGTGGGATGTAAGAAAGTCTTCAATGACTTGCCCAGGATTAAGCGCCATCTATCCGATGTTCTTCGCTTGTTCAGTACGCGCCGACAACACACGGTCATAGATATCTAAGGTGCCACGCGATGTTGCATCCCAGCCGAAGTGGGATGCATGCTCAACAGCGCCCATGGATAGCAGCACGCGACGCTGTGGCTCTTGCAGAAGTCGAGCCAAAATAGATGACCACGCACGTGGATTATGTCCATCAACAAGAACACCTGAAATACCGTCAGCTACTGCTGTGCGAAGGCCACCCACAGCAGTCGCAACTACTGGTGTGCCACAGGCTTGAGCTTCAAGGGCTACAAGGCCAAAGCTTTCGGAATAACTTGGTACACAGACTAAATCTGATGCGCGATACCACTGCGGTAGATCTTCACGTGGAACAGGAGGTGCAAAGCGCACAACATCTGCAATCCCGAGCCATGAAACAAGTTCCTTTAAGCGCTCAACTTCAGATTGGTTAGCACCGGAAGCTCCACCAATGATGTTGGTAATTAACTTCTGACGCAGATGTGGTGAGTGAGAAACCATCTCAGCGATAGCGCGGATCAATACCTCAGGGCCCTTATGAGGCTGAATACGGCCAACAAAGGTAATGATGTGAGCATCTTTATCAAGGTCCACAACTTCTCGTGCACTAGCGCGTCCGCTTCCTGGTGTAAAGACTTTGAGGTTCACTCCGGGGCTCACAACCAAAACATTATCTGGGCATGCTTCATAGAGGGAGACAAGAGATGCTGCTTCTGCGTCGGTATTAGCAACGAGAGCATCAGCTGCTGCAACAACTTGAGTCTCGCCCTGCACGCGAATCATTGGCTCAGGAGTTTCACCTTCGGCCAAGTTCAAGTTCTTCACTCTCGCCATCGTGTGCATGGTGTGGACGAGAGGAATACCGAGCTCTTTAGCAACAGGCATCGCCACCTTGCCGCTAATCCAATAATGAGAATGGATCACGTCATAGTGATCGTGACTCATAGCTTGTGTAAATGCAACAGAGAGTTCAGGGATGAGCTTTGGTAGCTGTTCTTTTGTTACTCCTGATACTGGTCCCACATTAAGTTGAATGACGCGCACACCAGGTGAAACTTCAACAACATCTGCAATATCTGTATTTGTTCTGCGCGTAAAGATATCTACCTGCACACCCATCGCAGCCATATTCTGTGCCGCTTCAACGACATAGATATTCATTCCACCGGCATCGCCTGTACCTGCTTGATCAAGCGGTGAGGTATGCACCATCAAGGTAGCAACACGACGAGAAGTAAAAGCCATAGATGAAAGGGTACGCGCGATTAAAAGGTTGCGCGAATGGCACCGATAACTCGGTCACCACCAAGCACGTTCTCAGCCTCATATGGGCTACCAATACCCAATTGCTTCAAACCTGCATGGACCAATACTCTAAAAGGACGCAGTGAGCCATCAGAGACCTTAAATACCAGTGTTCGCCCATCAGGCATCGATGCAACTTCAACAGCTTCTGCGCCATCTTTCATATAGAGGCCAGGCACAGCCTCCATCATCTGCGTTGTAAGACGACCCTTACCTGCAACCATCTCAGGAAATGCACGCGATGCATCCAACACCGATTGATGCACAGGGTCTGCAGAAATTGTTATTGCACGCACAGCACGTGCCAAACCAACTACAGACAGTAAAAATAGTGGAGCACCACACCCATCAGTTGATGTCAGTGTGATTTTCTCTCCTGCCAACGCCTCTAACTCACTCTTAATAGCAACCTGCAACGGATGCGCAGCATCCAAGTAATTTTCTATTGGCCAACCGTTAGTAACACAGGTCAATAACATCGCTGCATGCTTACCACTGCAGTTCATTGCAATACGTGTCGGTACCTTATCTGCCCATGCACGGCGTTCTTCATCCCCAAGCGGCTTATCCAACATGCATTGCAGAGCACTCTCATCAAGCTTTGCCATACTTAAGATTTCACGAACCGCAGATAAATGTTTTTCTGTTCCTGAATGGCTTGAACAACCGAGAGCCAACAAACGCGGCTCTAACGTAAGTCCTGCGCGCACCATCGCAGCACCTTGCATCGATTTCACACAGGAGCGAGGAAAGATCAATTGCTCAGAACTGCCGAGAGCTAAGTTCACGGAACCATCGGCGTTGAGTGCAAGCAAATACCCACGGTGCACAGATTCCACAACGCCATCGCGAACATACTCAGCTAGAACAGCATCAAGCATTATTCACTCTGACGCTCAAGTGTTGACCAGATATGTGCTTGGAGTTCTTGTCCTTCAGCTGCCATGTCATAGGCAAAGAAGAGCTCTCCTGCAACAAGACCATATAAGCGCACACCCGCTGTCACAATCTTTGCAGTCGGCGCTGAATACCCTTGATCCATCACTAGTTGAATCTTTGGTCCATCAAACTGTCCGACCCAACCTTCTGAGATTCCAGTGCTATGGGAGATAACAACTTCTAGAACATTATTTTCCTTCACGCGCCAGAAACCAGCCTCAGAGGCCGCAGGGCGAATAATCTCTCCATCTTTATCAATAATCCATGAACGTGAGTAGTAATTCATAAAGGGGCGACCATCATGATTAAAGACAACCTCATGAGCATATTCAAAGGTTTCAATCGTTGGATATTCACCACGACCCTTACCGCGCCATGTGCCAATCATCCACGCAAGTGGATTCAGGTCAGGATGTAATCCTTCAGGGATTGTGAAGACCACTAGAGCCTGCCTCTCTTATATGTGCGCCCATCGCGAGCTTGAGATTCGCGTGTGCCACGAATGCCATAGATAACGAGCCCCACACCCACTACAAATGCGGCAAGTGCCAGCAGCACAGTTGTGAAGAGCTCCATGGGGTAAGAGTAACTGTTAAAGCTTACGAACAGCCCACATGATTGCAAGGCAGGCAAAGCCAACAACTATCAACTGCCCAATAAATTTCACGTTATGCCTCCACGATGATCTCTTGCATCGCTGCCACACCTTCAACCATCAACTGTGCATCCACCGGTGTATTGCGCTTGACCAGAGCCAAAGCAATAGGACCTAGCTCATGATGGCGAGCAACGGTCCCTAAGAATCCAACCTGCACATCACCATTCATCACAGGAGTTCCCGTTGGTGGCATCACCACTGCATGGCCATCTAAGTGCAGCATCACAAGACGTCTAGGTGGCTTACCTAAGTTAAATACCTTTGCAACAGTCTCTTGTCCCCGGTAACAACCCTTATTCATGTGCACAGCATTGTTAAGCAGCCCCAACTCATTGGGGATCGCCTTGCCATCAGTATCAATTCCATGGCGCGGACGCCCTGCAGCAACGCGCTCAGCATCCAGGACCCATGTACCAACTTGTGTAGCTGTTGAATTAAAAGCAGTTTTCATCTCATCCAGTTCTGCCCGTGGCACCAGCGCAAATGGTCCACCGATATCTGTGGCTGCCCCAGGTGCGCGCATCACTGCATATTCACTTGTTGCATCGCGCACTTCAACGCGCAACATAAAGCGCATCTTGTTGAGGTATGTAATGAGATTTTCTGCATAGCCAGAATCAATGACTAACCAGGTAGTTGCGCCATCATCGACAAGATTGAATTGATACTCCACATGTCCTTGCGCATCAAGAATCAGCGCTGAAACCCAATTACCTGCACCAAAATCAAGAAGGTATTGTGTTGTTAAATCATGGAGCCACTTCAGGCGATCTTCACCTGAGACTGCAACAACAGCTAAGTGAGATAGATCTGCCCACGCTTTTCCATCTTGCAGTGCTCGTTGTTCTCTTGCTGGTTCGCCAAAATGCCAGATAGCGCCCTTATCGGGGCCATCTTCTACATGGACAGCGGTCATATAGTTAAGTCTAGGAGCGCATGAGGAATAGGGCTATTTAACGCATGCCGCGCATGTGCCATAGATGGCAAAGTGCGTGACATCGGTCTTAAAGCCGTAATCATCTGAGAGGTTCTGAACAAAGTTCGCTGCAACATCGATAGGAGCATCTCCAACAGATCCGCATGTGCCACAGACAAGGTGTAAGTGGGTTAGCTCTTCGGCTGCATGATAGGTAGCGCCACCGTGACCTAGGTGTGTGTGCTGCACAAGGCCAACGTTTTCAAGTGTTTCAAGGTTGCGATAGACAGTAGATAAGTTAATTCCAGGATGTGTCTGGCGCACCTTCTCTGCCACCTCTTCAGGTGTTGCGTGTCCAAGGGATCGAACAGCAGAAAGTACTAGCTCGCGCTGTGGTGTCAGGCGCAAGCCCTTTTCATGTAGTTCGTGCTTTTCAGCCATGACTTAAGTCTACTTTCTAAAGGTGCGAATAAGAACCAGATACATCTCACAGCCTAAGCAGTAATTAAAGGCGGCATTCAGAAAAGCAGCAGCTAAGGCAAAGCCAACTGCCACTGTGAAGACTGTTGGAGCCCCAGCCAAAGATCCAATTGTCCCAACGAGTGCAAAACCAAATCCGACAGCTTGCGCAAACTTAGGTGGGCGCACATCCTCTGTTGGAGCATCTTTCTTTAAGCGAGGTTTTACCACCTTCTTAAAGATCACACCGTAAGGAGTGAACTGAGGACCGGCAGTAGCGCCAATCAAAAAGACAAGCCCTTGAGCAACGAGCACCCAGACGTTGTGAGTAACAAGTGCTGTAGCTAGAACAATTGTTGTCAGGCTTGCAGAAAATCGTGGACCACGTGCATCGATATAGATCTTGCGCACTTCTGGCTTTTCAAGAATCTCAGACATGGATAAAGGTTAGAGAGTGAAGATGAGATAAGCGAGTTGCGAGTTATTTGCAGTTACTTTATTGCAGCTAACGCTGCCAAGACCTGCTCACGCTTAGGCGTACCCGCAGCACGCCCCACCTCAACCCCATCCTTATTGATAAATAAGGTAGTTGGGGTTGAGCGAATATCTAATTCACGCACCAATTCAAGATGAGACTCAGCATCGATATGGATGTGCTTCACATCGGTCATGGCAATGACCATCTGAGAAAGGAGTGAGTGAGTAGCTCTGCACGGAGTGCAGAATGCTGATGAGAACTGCACCATGGTGGCCCGTGATCCCAGAGCCTCACCTAGAACACCAGCATCCAATCGATGGCCAGGAATGGCTTTGTTGGAGCGGATAGCGCCTTGCCTGAGCTTCCACCAGAAGCCAAATGCCGATGCAAGAACCAGCACAATGAGAAGTGGAAGATATGTTTTCACACGAGTATTCTCACACAATGGCCAAGGTGTTGCTACTGACTAATTCGCAAGGAGCAAGCGCAGAAGTTCTTCCTGCACTTGGCCTCTTGCAACACACCTGCAAAGTGGCACCCCTTGAAGCATCAGTTCTTGTTGATACACCTCTCATGGATGTTGTCTTCATCGATGCTCGTAAAGATTTCCCCACAGCTAAATCACTCACAAGGCTTCTTGCAACTACCGGAGTCGGTGCACCCATCATTGCAATCACCACAGAAGGTGGCCTATCTGCATTCACAGCAGAGTGGGGCGTAAGCGATGTCATCCTCGATACAGCAGGACCTGCTGAAGTTGATGCTCGTATCCGCATTGCAGTCGGTGCTCACCTTGCTCAAGTAGAAGCATCAGACCCAACATCATCAGAAATTCGCCAAGGCGATGTCGTCATCGATGAAAATACTTACACAGCCAAGATCAAAGGCACATCCCTTGATCTCACATTTAAAGAGTTTGAACTTCTCAAATACTTGGCACAACACCCAGGTCGCGTCTTCACAAGAGCACAATTACTGCAAGAGATCTGGGGCTATGACTACTTCGGTGGAACTCGCACCGTGGACGTTCACATCCGTCGCCTACGTTCAAAGCTTGGCCCAGAATTTGAATCAATCATCGGCACAGTCCGCAACGTCGGATACCGCTTCACCGTCCAAAACGGTGGCAAGGAATCAACTATCTCTGAACTCGTTTAACCATGCGCCACATCCTTAAGCTCAACCGTTCCCTGCAAGAACCCATTGCACATATTCCGCACAGTTATCAATTCATTACCTTTGAGCCAGAATTCCACAGTGAGGCTTGGTTGGAACTCAACAACCTCATCTTTGCAAAGCATCCAGACCAAGGTAATTGGGCGATGGCAGATTTAGAGAACAGAATGCAAGAACCTTGGTTTGATGAAGAAGGATTCTTCCTCTGTGTTCATAACGGCAAGATTGCCGGATTTTGCTGGACCAAGATTCATCAAGATTTCGTGAAGCAAGATCCCATCGGTGAGCTCTATGTAATCGGTGTAGATCCATCTGAATCGGGCAAAGGGATTGGGAAAGCAGTCTGCACAGAAGGCTTGATCTACCTCAAGGAAAAGGGCATCAAGCAATCGATTTTGTATGTCGATGATGACAACGTCGCTGGCAAGGGTCTCTATCAGTCACTTGGCTTTAATTAAGGAATTCTGGATCTAGTGCGTGAATGAGAGAGGCCAAAACCTCTTTCTCAAACTCAAAATTTCCAGCGTCCTTTAAGTTGTAATGTGCAAACCGATTTCTGATTTGGTGGGCCTTGTCAATGTTTCCAGCAATGAACAAGAATGATGCACGGGTTTTAGGATTTTGTAGTCCGAGAAAGATTCTATGGAGAGCTGGTAGCCACAGTTCAAGATAAAAACTTCGGTGAAATAATTCATTCCAAAAGCCAAATGGAAGATAGTTCTCTAATCCTGCATGGATCCCATTGTTTGTCTTAACTGCCCGCCTAATTGCCGCAGCCCGCTGATTATTTCTCGGAAGGGTGAGAAACCACTGAGAGTAACCTTTTTCGATTGCCAAGTTACTGAGCGTTAAAACTATTCTCTTCCTTAGTTCAAGTTCTATATACCCAAACATGACAAACAAGATTGAAAGTCGATTGAGATGCTCTTCATAAAATTTGCCTTCAGAAATCATGGGCCGATACTTCACTAAACGGCTGACAAAGTTATTTCTTTATCAACAGTTGATTGACTATAAGTTTTCCAGTACATTTGTCCCAAGGCGCTAGAGAGATCACTGACCTCGTGTTATATCGCTAGCGACACCTAGCCAGACGGGCTAGGAATTACCTCGAATGATTTTGTTCGAGCGTGGCCCAAGAGAGATCACTGACTTTCGAGTTATATCGCTTGGGCCAATCTATTTTTTATGAGACTAATTCAGCGCACATAGTTCTAAAGGCTGCTGTGTGGCCATCAACATCTGCCTCCGTTGTATCAGGACACATCAAGGCCATGTTGTGGAAAGGCGTAATCAAGTACCCATCATTAAGTAGGCGCAAGTGAATGTACTGCTCGAGTTCAAAATCTCCAGATTCAGCAGCCTCTTTACCTGTTACAGGTTGTTTACCCTTAAAGATGTACTCACCACGCGCACCTAAACGATTGCAATGCCAATCAAGATCAAACTCTTTAATCGCAGCATCAATACCATCGCACCAACGATTGCCAAGAGCAATCATTCGTTGAAAGTTTGCTTTGGTGAGCACATCAGTCAACGTTGCCTTCATCGCAGCAAGTGACAGCGCATTTCCGGCCAACGTTCCACCAATACCACCAAGGTCAATAATTTCAAGTTCAACCAACTTCTTAATCTGATCAGCAATGCCTTGAGTCATTCCAAATGTTCCAGTTGGAATACCGGCAGCAAGCGCCTTACCAATAGTGAGGAAATCAGGCTTCAGACCAAGCGCCTTTGTCATTCCACCAGGACCCACAGAGATTGTGTGGGTCTCATCGATAATCAAGTAGGTGCCGTACTTCTTCGCAAGTTCCTGCACGCCAGCCAAATAACCATCTTGCGGCAGAACAATGCCGATATTTGTCATGGCAGGTTCCATCAAAATTGCAGCAACATCACCATGAGCAAGCGCTTTCTCCATCGCAGCCAAATCATTAAACTCAACAACGCGAGTTGTGACATCAAGATCAACTGGTGCGCCAATATTTCCTTCACGCTTAACGGTAAATCCAGCGCCATCGAGAGTTGCAAAGGTTTCATCAACAGAGCCGTGATAACAGCGATCGATCACAACAATCTTGCTGCGCCCTGTAATCATGCGCGAATAACGAATAACGTGACGGTTGGCATCTGTGGCCGACACAGTGAATTGCCACAGTGGCAAGCCAAAGCGCTCTTTCAACAAGCCAGAGACGATTGCTGCATCTTCCGTTGGAAGCATTGCTGTAATGCCTTTACCTACTTGTTCGCGGATAGCAGCAACCGTTGCATCAGGTGAGTGACCTGTCATTGACCCGGTATCGCCCAAACAGAAATCAACATAGGTATGGCCATCAACGTCGGTAAAGCGTGCTCCTTTTGCCTCTTTCACAAAAACTGGGTGGGCTCCTGGCCACTTAGCCATCCATGACATCGGAACACCCTCATGCATAACCTTCTTAGAGTCTTCAAAGGCAGCAGCTGATTTCTTATGGGTATCGAGAAAGCGCTGTTCTTCTTTCGCGCGAAGTTCTTTAAGGTGCTGACGATTGATCTCTGTGCTCATACAAGTAATCCTAATTAACCTTCAGAGAAAACAAATAAAGCTTCGATGTAGTTCTCGCCACTGATTCCCAAATTCGCTGCGTCCGGTGGCGCCGTCTGTGGTTCAAGGCAAACTCCATCAGAATCCTCACTGTAAACAACCCACCATGGAGCATCAGATTCAATATCAATACGCGCAACATCTTCCCAACTCACTGCAGGAGTTCCACGTATTTCAGTAAATGCATCATCCCAAGGTTCTGGCGTTGGAGAAATGAGTTCACCTGTAGGAAGTCCATCAGAACCACGTTTGAGCATCTTCGCCGCACTAAATTCAATTTCTGCGGCTCCTCCGCGTTCAAGATCGCGAGCAAACCACGGATGCATACCTAACCAAATAGGAATATCGCAACCATTATCATCATATTCAAGGGACCAACGGATTGCATCATCGAGAACTTCAATTGTCTGCTCCACTGTCGCACCCATATATGGCTTTGGTAGATGCAGTAATGAACGCCCTGGGCCAATTTCTTGCCAAGAGGATAAGAAACCAAAACCATGAATGGCATTCGGTGGATCGATATTTGTTGGAAGCTGATGTTCAATACCTGAACTAGAAGTAATCAAACCATCACGAATACGCCCAGCCCACGGAGCCATCGGATACCAACCATTGGAGAGAACACTTCCTCTAAAGGGCACAGTAAATTCCATCTCACGCCACTTAACAGATGTGATCTTTCCACCGCCATCGAGATCGATAGCAACCTGGAACTCTGCATCATCAATAAATTGCATCAAATACCTTTCAACTCATATTTGTAAGGAGGTTGAGCACCCTTACGAGAACATGTAATTCCTGCAGCAACTGCCGCACGATGCAGAGTCGCCTTCAATACTTCATCAGTTAAGTTAAGGATTCCTTTTTCAATCATCGCTTCAACAACGATTGCACCCACCGTGTCTCCTGCGCCCACTGTATCTGCAACCTCAATCTTCACACCTGGCACTTCCACAGATCCACCAGCTGTAACTCCCAGTAGTCCATTGATGCCACGAGTAATCACAACGAGGGCTGCGCCATCGTTAATCCAGCGCTGTGCAACGCTTTCAACGCTTTCACCTGGATATAACCACTCCACATCATCATCACTTACCTTTATGACAGATGAGATAGCAGCCCACTTCTCAACAGATGCTTGATATCTATCTCGATCTCCCATCACTGATGGTCGAATATTGGGGTCATAGACAATGGGAGCAAACTCAGCCACGCGAATAGCCCAGTCATAGAGAACATCAGCACCTGGCTCAATAACAGTGACCAGAGTGCCTATATGAAGCACCTGTGGCTTATAACGAGATGGATCTGGCAACCAATCCAATGAGAAATCAAAGGTTGCTGTCCCATCGATATTAAAAACATAGGAACCACTTCCGTCAGCAGCAAGAGTTACTTCAGCTGTGCAAGTTGGCTTATCGCTCTTTAGTGCAAGATCTAACTTCACTTCATCATCGAGCAACTCTTTTCGTGACATCTGACCATACTGATCACTTGAAATACCATCAATGAATTGCACATCATGACCCAAGCGCGCCAGCGCTTTGGCTGTATTTGCTGGTCCTCCACCCACATGCGGAACTCGCACGCCGTCCACACCTGGAATCAAATCAATCAGCACCTCACCACACACCCAGATGCTCACTGCCGTTCTCCCTTACGTGCCAAATATTCAGTAATCACTTCAACGCCTAACAGATGATCTTCCACCTGTGGCAAGCCACTAATAATCAAAATACCTGTTAATCCTAATCCCACAACGTTGAGTGCAAGACCGCCTCCGTGGATGGCATAGAGCTCTTCGTCCAAGCCTTTGCTTACATGCCAATCAATTCCTTGCTCTTCAGCAATGACTCGCTCATGCATCGTTGAACGCCCTGTTAAATTCACAACACGAGCCTTGCGACCAATCCACCAGTCATTTTCCGTGTCTGACCCAGGAAGAGATGCATGAAAAACAACCCAATCTTTCATCCTAACTTCAATGGCAATCGGGAGCTTTCGCTCTAAACCAATTGCTTGTGCGATTGCACCGATTTCAAGTGCCTGGCCTTGCGTCAATGACGATAATTGCAAGGCCTTAGCTTCAAGAGCCAAACCTTCACTTGTAAACCCACCAGTCGTCGCCACCACGCAAGTATCATGGCTCAATGCTGACAATTCCAGAAACTGACCTCGTAGTTCATCATCCGCCACATCTCAACAGCTAGCATCTCGCCATCTTGCCCAGCAGAGGAGACGACAATAAAGAGAAAGTGAGCCCCAATCAGATAGAGACTCCATGGCCCAAGCTTTCGATGCCATGTCACCAAGCGATCGTGCCCCACCCCGCGTTCAACCCACGGAATACGTGCAATCAAGAAAATCCCCACCACCGCAAAGAATGTCCCCGTAAGAGCTGCCAACCGCGATACAGATGCCACCACCCCATAGACTGATGAGATATCGCTCTTACGCATCGTCGTCGCCTGCAGAGCCAAAGTCAGCCCCAAGCCAATGCCCAAGAACCACGCTGCCCAATCAACCCCAGCTGATGAGTGCTTCTTAAAGGTGGCCACAGAACTTTTCATACCTAAAGCCTCTCGCACATTCCTGAGAACCACCTGCGTAGAACCCGAGCCAGCACTTAACAAACAGCGATAAAAGATAGACTCCACCAATGCGTGCTTTTATCACCGGTGGTGCCGGATTCATCGGCTCACACCTTGCAGATAGCCTCGTCGCCCGTGGAGATAGCGTCACAATCCTCGACAACCTATCTACTGGATTGAAAGAAAACATCGCCCATATTCTCGATAAGGTCACTTTTGTCGAAGGTGATATACGCAACCAAGAACACGTCGAAGAACTCACTAAAGATGCAGAAGTAGTTTTTCACCTTGCGGCCGCAGTGGGCGTCCAAACTATTATGAACCACACCGTTGATTCTGTTTCGACAAACTTCGCTGGTTCTGAAGTCGTCATGCAAGCGGCTCTCAAATTCGATAAGCGTCTAATCATTGCTTCAACCTCAGAGATCTACGGCAAAAACCCAAGCCAGCCACTATCTGAAACCGATGATCGCGTTGTGGGAACCCCACAAAAGATCCGCTGGTCATACGCCGATGCCAAGGCGCTCGAAGAAGCCGTCGCATACTCACTTTTCGTTAGTGCTGGGCTTAAGCAAACTACACTACGATTCTTTAACACGGTCGGCCCGCGCCAGTCTGAACGTTATGGAATGGTTCTCCCTCGATTTGCACAAGCTGCGCTTAAGAATAAGCCGATTCCAGTTCATGGAGATGGATCGCAATCCCGCGTATTTTGTCATATAGAAGATGTCATCAAAGCCGTGCTTCTTATCTGTTCTGACGATTCAACAATCGGTGAAGTTTTCAATGTTGGAGGGGTCGGCGAAATTACAATCAGGAATCTTGCAGAAAGAATTATCAGCCGGGTGAATTCCGATTCAGTTATTTCATTCACGCCATACTCTGATGCCTATCCGGCAGGTTACGAAGATATGCAAAGACGTGTTCCGAATATTACAAAAATCAAAGATCTATTGGGCTGGGAGCCTTCTCACGATATTAATTCGATTATTGACTCAGTTGTCAGTTCTATTAAGATTTCCTGATTTTTTGATTAATCGCCCTCGACCAGATTTCTGCGATTAGTGGGACCAGCAATAGTTCTGACACAATTTTGAAGCGAGTTTCGGTGTAAATCAAAATGCCTGGGATTGCACCCAATATGAATGGCAAAGCCAGGGGAGTCAGCTTAAGTTGATGAATTAATTTGGTTCTTTGGAGCAAGACCAAACCTAACAAAAGGCCCAAAGCCGTGAAGCCTGAAACCAAGAGAGCGCTTCGATATAACATGAATATAAAGTTGCCAGCTATCAAGTTCCAACTAAGTCTTTCGTCGCCTATTGTAATTACTTTCTTGTCTTGATCTAGAACATACTGACCCGGAAGATGTGGGATTTTCTGAACATCGAAGAAATAGGAGTCAAACTTCTGCATCCAGCCAAGGATTGTCTCCTTCTTATTGGCTAAAGCAGATGCAACAGCTTCTTTCTGGTAAATTGAGTTGACTTCCGCGGCTGCGCTTCCTTCTGGAATCTTCGGCCCATTGGAAGTGGAAAATGCCCCATTTGGCCCAGACAGAAGAACATCCATATCCATTTTCGGTAACGATAAGTAGTGATACTTCGTGTAGCCAAAGTAAGTGGTTAAGCCCCCCTCTAAGGCTGGACTTGGAGAGTCGTAATAAGTCAAATTAAATAGTGAGGATAGGATGAGAAAATAAACAGCGAATAGTTTTCCGGGCGAAATCTTCCGATCTCTGATGAATTTGCGTGCAAAAAGGAGTATCGATACCCCGAGATAAAAGACCCAGTAACCAGCCCTAGTTTCACACAAAATGAAACCAGTGAATGCAAATAGGCCAATTCGATTTTTCATCAAGAAGAGAACCGCCCAAGCAAGAAGAAAGAATTCAAAAACAGTATCTTGTGACGAATCTACAAGCCAAAGTAGGTAGAGATTGCTTGGCAGTGCTGCTAGTGCAATCTTACGCCCAGCTTTTGAGGGTATTTCTGAACAAATTAACCAATACGCAACTGTTCCACATGCAAAGTAAAATAAATTTGCTAAATATGTAAAGGTACCAAGGAGAACAAATGGCGATAGTAGGAATGCCGATCCAGGTCAATAAAAATTGTTAGTTGGCACTTGAAAACTCAGAATTTGAGTTGCTTTTTCGACCCAGTTAGAAGTCGCAGGTGCCAAGTCACTCAAGTTTCGGATTGCAATAAGTTCAAATTGTAGGAAAGCTACGTATGCGAAGAGGGAAAACTTGGTTTTCCAGATGACAGATGTCATTACAGCCTTTGTGCGCCAGGAACACTTCCTGTGGTGTCGAAAACGTATGGCGCACTATTTAGAATATCCGTAGCAGGATAGCCATCATGTTTGGTGAGAACAATTGCGATGTCGGCGCCCATTAACGGTGAACTGTGCTCGTTGTTCCAATCGGATACTAATTCGTCATGCCACGTAACATTTGCCCCACGTTTCCTCAAATGTTGAATAACCAATTCAGCAGCTGTTTCGCGAGTGTCGGCAACATTAGGTTTATATGCAACCCCAATTACCAATACATTCTTGCCGAGGAGGCCAGATGTTTGGTCAGACTCAACTCTCTTGACAATATATTCAGACATTTCCGTATTGACAGAGTTTGCACGCCGGATAAATGTCGCTGGAACATTATTCTGTTCAGCTACTTCCGCGAGATAAGTTGGATCGATGGGTATGCAATGACCTCCAACCCCTGCACTCGGATTAAATTTCATAAATCCATAGGGCTTTGTAGCGGCTGCATTAATTGTTTCATACACGCTAATGCCCAAGGCATGTGAAATCTGGGCGAACTCATTCACTAAAGCAATGTTCACCTGTCTGAAAGTGTTCTCAAAAAGCTTCGCAGCTTCTGCAACCTCAGGGGAAGATACCTCAATTAAACTGTCACAAAATGTTGAGTAAAAATCTTTTGTCCTCTTCGTAGCCTCTTGAGTCAGTCCTGCATAAAGGCGAGGGGTGTTTTTTTGATTAAAGTCTGTGCGGCCTGGGTCAACCCGTTCCGGTGATATGGCATACAAGTGATCTATTTTTTGAGTTGATAATTTCTCAATTGTCGGCTTAATCAAATCTCGCAGAGTTCCAGGGTACGATGTAGATTCGTTGATAATCAGAGCAGGTTTGGTTAAATTTTCTGCAATAGCTTTACAAGCGGATACGATGAATGTTAAGTCTGGCTTACGATCCTTGGTCAGAGGTGTAGGTACAGCTATCACTACAACGTCTGAATCGACAATATCTGACTCAATAGAAGTGGCCAAATAATTACCTTTAGAAATGAGATCCTTAAGCGCCTGCCCTGAAACGCCCTCAATATGTGAGATTCCTTTATTCAGTTGGCTAACAACTCTTGGGTTCTTGTCTAGGCCAACGACGTTGAATTTTTCTCCAGCAAATAAAGATATTGTTAGTCCGACATACCCTTGTCCGATAATGGAAACCTTCATGTCAATTAAGTTCCTTCCACGCGGGATTAAGTGGGTCGAGGCCGATCATTTGTTTTCTTGCTTCAGTTTTTTCTGCCACAGACGAATTAGTTGCATAATATAGCATCCGCCAAGATTCAAAATTCTGGGGATTGAATTGCACTCCCTGGCGCGCAAATTTAATTGCGTATTCAGGTAATTTGCTATTTTCCAAAATCCGCACTGCCTCTGCTAGTTTATGAGAGTTAACGGGATTCATATAAGTACTTTTTAAAGTGGACTCTAATTCGCTTGCCTGTCCTGAAAGTTGAACCTGTCTCCATCTTGCGTCTGCGCTGAGTGGGGGGACAGCCAGTAGGAGGCCTACCACTGCCCCAACTGAAGAAATTAAATATGGAGAAAAAATTTCTTGTTGGACACTCCCTCGAAAACCCGCCTTTGGTTTGGGCTTCAAAATTTCAATGACTTTTGGAGTGGCTTCAAACCGATACGCAATTACCAGTCCGTTTATCAACCATCCCCAAATAGCTAGCCCGATTTGGTTGATACTGATAATTGATTGCGCTTGATATCCCGCCCATATAACAGTTAAACCAACGAATATTGGGTCGTAATTCGTGCTCCTCTTAGCAGTTCGAATAATCGAATACGCACCAAGTCCTGTGATCAAAATATATACAACTAGAAGTGGATAGCCGCCAAAAGCGAGAATGTCTAAGAAAACATTGTGCGCCACATTTGTGACGGTGTCAGCCCCGGGAGTAATCAGGGCTTGAGATCCTCTTGCTCTTCGGTACCAATCTCCGTATGAATCCATGCCTACGCCAAAAAGCGGGTGCGTCTTAGACATATTGATGGCGGCTAACCAATACTGTTCCCTTAGGGCCACCGTCGGTTGTGCAAGTGCAATCTTCAAAGGACCTGAGCCGAGGGCACCAGCCACCGCAACACCAGCAGTTGCTGCACCCATCATCAAAAAAACGCCTGACATCACATCGCTCTGAGTCTTTTGGCGTACCCAGAAATAGATAACAATCCCTGTACCTAGACCTGCCACAACAATGCCCTGCAGGGAATCCGCCTCGCGCAATTGCCACCCAATAAGTGGCAATAGGAGAACCAATGCGGTCCTCGAACTGCGATTTGCCTTGATAGTAAGAGCCAAGACGACAGAAAATCCCATGCCTAGGAATGAGGAAACAAAGTTTGGGTTTCCGAATGTACCTAGGAGGGCCCCATAATTATTTTGCCATCCAAGAAAATCTCCAAATAACAAGACCCATAAGCCGTAGGCAAGATTAAATCCGAGCGCTACAAGAAAACCTACGAGTACAAACTTGAAATTAGCCCGACCCATTAATTGCGTTCCTGCAATCGCAGATACCCCCAAGAACAGATAAGCAAGAAATCCAGTGTTTCGGCCATAGACTCCATAAATACCTTGCGAAATTGGAGACGAACTAATAGCTAGAGCCAAAAAACCCCAAATAAGAAACAGTGAAACAAATATTTCCAGCCCACTTACTCGGAAAGATTTACGGGCAATCAGGTAAGCAATTAGTGCAAATGAAGCTCCCGCAAGGCCACCCAAGAGAAACAACTTTGGCGCATTTACTGGATCCGTAACACTCCCAGTTACCAGGAACACTGTTATTCCAGCTGCGCCAAGAGCCAATACACGTGAGAGTGTTTTTTGGTAAGAAACTAGGTTCATTTGCTAATCCTAACTATAGAAAGGCCGAATCCCGGCTCCCCCGAAGGGGAACCGGGATTCGGTTCTGATCTTTTCAGTCAAAGGCGGCTAATTAAGCACGAACCTTCTTCTGGATCTTGATGACTAGGTTAGTCAATGATGTGATCTGAGCCTTGAGGCTTGCGACCAACTTAGCAACAGTTGCTGAAAGTGCTGCAACTGC
>Ga0222712_10003099_pt1 | contig 18446 bp, 13 predicted proteins | sample C33_657DmetaG_FD_165043 | JGI IMG/M metagenome (GOLD analysis project Ga0222712, IMG submission 165043) | Estuarine water microbial communities from San Francisco Bay, California, United States - C33_657D | ecosystem: Environmental > Aquatic > Marine > Unclassified | place: USA: California...
TTCGGTCTTTTAACCGGAACTTTTCCTAATTCTAAATTCTCAATCGCTTTTTCATCTGGATTGAAAACGGCTAAGCCCAGTGAACTTAAGCCCATATTTTTTAAATAGTCTCTTCTTTTCATCTTACAGGTTGCCTTTTTTGCGTTGATCGATAATGTATTCAGATGTACGTAAGGATAGGGCCAAAATCGTCCAAGTCGCATTTTTATCTCCTTGTGATACGAATGGCGCGGCATCTGCCACGAACAAGTTCTTCACGTCATGCGCTTGGCAGTTCGAATTAAGTACGGACGTATTCTTGTCATTACCCATACGTGCCGTTCCTACTTCGTGAATGATACGACCAGGGTCCGCTAAACCGTAATTGTTTTCTGCGCCAGGTTTCTTACCTAAAGCCTCGCCACCCATGGAGTGAATGATTTCTTCGAAGGTGTCTTGCATGTGTTTGGCCTGCTTCACTTCGTAATCGCTCCATTTATAATGGAAACGAAGTACTGGAATACCGAATTTGTCTACAACGTTTGGATCGATTTCGCAGTAGTTGTCTTCGCGTGGAACCGGTTCTCCGCGACCCGCAAAACCGACATAAGCGCCATAGAAACGGCGGTAATCCTCTTTCAAGGTCGCTCCGTATCCACCGGCCGCTTTCTTTATACCGTCTCGGTTGAAATTCTCCCGCCCATTTAGGCCTTCGATTCCCCAGCCAAAACCATAATTTGGCATACCCATACCTCCACCATATTCGATGTGGTATCCGCGTGGGAAGTCTAATTTTGCGTTATCTAACCACCAAGGGGTATACACGTGCATACCACCCACACCATCTTCGTTATAGCGTTTCCGGTCAAATAAGGACGGAATAATCGCGGAACGAGAGGCTCCAGTGGAGTCATTGATGTATTTTCCAACAACACCGCTCGAATTGGCGATACCATTGGGGAAGCGAGCGCTTTTCGAATTCAATAATAAACGAGCTGTTTCACCTGCTGAGGCAGCTAAGACTACGATTTTTCCTTTAACGGAATATTCCATCATCGTGCCCGTGTGCACATAGGAAACGCCTGTTGCTAAGCCTGTAACGGGATCCGTCATTACTTCTCTCGCCATAGCGAAGGGAAGTAAAGTCGTATTTCCGGTTTGGACAGCTGGTTTGACTAATACCGATGACGACGAGAAATCTGCGTAGGCAGAGCAACCGCGGTTACATTGCCCACAATAGAAGCAAGATCCACGTTCAGAATTGATCGGTTTCGTTAACATGGACATACGCGACGGATAAGTCGGGATGCCTAAGGCTTTGTTCGCCTTTTTAATCATTAATTCGTGTAGACGAGGTTTAGGAGGAGGCAAGAAATAACCATCTGGATCATTTCTTAGGCCTTCATTTGTCCCAAAAACCCCAATCATTTTGTCCACCTTATCGTAATAGGGCTTCATATCATCATATCCGATAGGCCAGTCATCGCCTAACCCATCGATACTTTTTCGTTTAAAATCATCTGGACCAAAACGCAGGGAAATACGTCCCCAGTGGTTCGTACGGCCACCTACCATTCGTGATCGGAACCAGTCGAACTTCGTTCCATCTTTTCGGGTATAAGGTTCACCTTCGATATCCCAGCCGCCATAAGCCGCATCGAAATCGCCAAAATTACGTAGCGAAGAACTCGCTCCACGGCGAAGCGATTCGTACGGCCATTTCATTTGGGTCATGTCTTTCGGATCTGCAGGGTCAAAAGGCTGTCCAGCTTCTAGTATGCACACTTTTGCTCCAGCTTTTGCCAGCGTGTGCGCGGCCATACCGCCACCCGCACCGGAACCTACGATTACTACATCGAAAACCTCTTGTTGAGATTTAATGTAAATAGAGGAATTAATCATTTTGTTAATCTGGTTTAGAGAAATCAAAAATAGAAAATTTGGTTTATTTTTGTCATTAATAGAAAAGAAATATTTGGCACGGAAAGCAGACAACGGAGAGGAGCCATTGAAAAAAGGGGAAACCCCGCTCTCAAGGCAGTTTAATCAAATCAAGGCGAAATACCCTGGGGCTATTTTATTGTTCCGGGTGGGGGACTTTTACGAGACCTTTGGCCAAGATGCGGTGAAAGCCTCTAAAATTTTAGGGATTGTATTGACGCGCCGCAATAATGGTAACGCCGATGCAGAATTAGCGGGATTTCCACACCATTCGTTGGACACCTATTTGCCTAAATTAGTGCGCGCAGGCGAGCGAGTGGCTATTTGTGATCAATTAGAAGATCCGGCGACGGTGAAGGGAATTGTGAAACGTGGGGTGACGGAATTAGTGACGCCGGGTGTTTCGTTTAACGACCAAGTATTAGATAATAAGCGTAATAATTACGTGGCGGCGATTTCCTTAGAAGAAAAATCTTTGACCTACGGAATTGCCCTACTCGATATTTCGACAGGGGAGTTTATGTGCTCCCAAGGGCCTTTGGCCTATATTCAGAAATTAGTTCAAAGTTTTTTGCCGGCCGAGATTTTGTATCCCAAAAAACACCGTAGCGCTTTCATCGATGCGTTTGGAGAACAATTTCACAGCTTTACGATGGAGGAGTGGATTTTTACTCACGAATTCACCTATCCGCTCTTAACGCAGCATTTTAAGACCAAAAACCTGAAGGGTTTTGGGGTCGAAAATAGTCCACTCGGCATCATTTCTGCTGGGGTTATTTTACATTATTTAGCTGAAACAGAGCACCGCGCGATCGGTCATATTTCTTCAATTCAACGCATTGAAGAAGATAAATACGTTTGGTTGGATCGCTTTACCATTCGCAATTTAGAATTAATTCATCCGACTCAAGAAGGTGGAGTTCCCTTGATTGCACTCATCGACCAAACGTTGACGGCGATGGGTGGTCGTTTGCTACGCAAATGGCTTGTTTTGCCTTTGAAAGATTTAAAAACGATCGAACAACGCCAAGAGGGAGTGGCAGGTTTACTTGCCTCGGATACTTTATTGGATCAAGTTTCGGATTTATTAAAGCCGATAGGGGATGTAGAGCGGATGATTTCTAAAGTCGCGGCAGGCCGCATTAATCCGCGCGAATTGAATGCCTTGAAAAAGGCCTTGCAACAGATTCCAGAGATTAAAATGCTGTTGTCAGCGTCCACATCACCAAGCCTTTCAGGTCTTGCGAATAGCCTGGATACTTGCGCGGAATTAGTGGATAAAATTGACACGATTTTGCGCGAAGATCCACCCGTGTTAATGCACCAAGGCGGAATGATTAAAAGTGGTTATTTAGCTGAATTAGATGAATTACACGGGCTTTCAAGCTCTGGGAAGAACTTCTTAGCCGATATCCAAAAGCGGGAAATCGAACGCACCGGAATCACTTCTTTGAAGGTTTCTTATAATAAGGTTTTTGGCTATTATTTAGAAGTAACAAACGCACACAAAGACCGCGTTCCACCCGAGTGGATTCGGAAGCAAACCTTAGTGAATGCGGAACGTTATATTACCGAAGAGTTAAAGATTTACGAAGAGAAAATACTGAGCGCGGAGGATAAAATATCCGTTATTGAATTCCGTCTATTCCAAGAATTAGTGGAAACTGCTTTAGGCTATATAACGCAGATTCAACAGAATGCGCTGGGTATTGCCACACTAGATGTGTTAGCGTCGTTTGCTACGGTAGCTAAGAAAAACAACTACGTTCGTCCGGCGTTAAACGAAACAGAAATCATCGATATCAAGGGAGGTCGCCATCCGGTGATCGAAAAGCAGTTACCCGCCGGTGAAAATTATGTCCCCAATGATATCTATTTAGACGATAAAACGCAGCAAATAATAATGATTACCGGTCCCAATATGGCTGGTAAATCAGCTTTATTGCGCCAAACCGCCTTGATCGTATTGTTAGCTCAGATGGGATCGTATGTTCCAGCTGAATCCGCGACGTTGGGTTTAGTGGACAAGGTATTCACCCGCGTGGGTGCCTCTGATAATTTGTCCAAAGGCGAATCCACTTTCATGGTCGAGATGACGGAAACGGCCGCGATTTTAAATAATTTATCGTCTCGTTCTCTGGTGTTGTTGGACGAAATCGGTCGTGGAACATCCACGTATGATGGGGTTTCGATGGCTTGGGCGATTGCGGAACACCTTCATAATCACTCCTCTTATAAGGCCAAAACCTTATTTGCGACCCACTACCACGAATTAAACGAATTAACGCAGGACTTCCCGCGCATCCAAAACTTCCACGTTTCAGTGAAAGAAGTAGGCAATAAAATCATCTTCTTGCGCAAATTACTGCCAGGCGGAAGTGCGCATAGTTTTGGTATCCATGTCGCTCAATTAGCTGGGATGCCTACTTCTCTCGTTTTGCGTGCACATGAAATTCTTCAAAATCTGGAGAAAGATCACGTCTTGGAAGATAACATCGATAAGCTAAAAGAGATGCCGAAGGCAAACTACCAGATGAGTCTTTTTGGCGCGGAAATTCCGGAGGGCCTCCAAAAAATTGAGGATCAATTAAAGGAATTGGATGTGAATTCGTTGTCGCCTATTGAGGCGTTGCTGAAGTTGAATGAGCTCAAACGATTGCTTTAGTTTTCTAATTCTAAAATTGTGCTGCGCAATAATTTTGTGAATTAGAAATCTAAACCAACTCTAAATCGCAATTAGAGTTATTGATTTTATTCATTTGAAAAATATCGCGTAGCGCATTTTTAAATGAATAAAATTAATTTCTGACATCTAGCCCCCAATTCAACTTACTTCTCAACGTCTGCAAGAAATCATCCCCGGGAATCTTGATCAATTTCGCGGAAAATGGCGCTTTTTTGACTTCGATTTTGAAATGACTGTCGATTACTTTGGAACGGGAATCCAACGAGATAAGGAAGTTTTTACTTCGAGAACTTACTTCAAATGTCAATATGGCAGAACTAGATACTAATAGCGGACGCACATTTAAATTGTGAGGGCTCATAGGTGCAATGATAAATATATCGGAACTCGGGATAACTAACGGGCCTCCCACGGCTAATGAATAACCAGTGGATCCGGTGGCGGTAGAAACGATTAAACCATCCGCCCAATACGAGTTTAAATAATTTCCGTCTACAAAAGCCTTGATGGTAATCATGGAAGACGTGTCAGTCTTCATAATACCCACTTCATTTAGGCCAAAACCTTTGCCATCAAAAAAGTCAACCTCTGATTCAACGGAAACCAAGCTTCTATTTTCGATGCGGTAATTTCCTTGTAAAACGGTGTCTAATGCAGCGCTTATTTCTGGGGGAGATAAGGTGGCTAAAAAGCCCAGTCGGCCGGTATTGATACCTAGGATGGGAATTTCTTTTGCACCTATTTGAGTCAATGTTTCTAACAGTGTTCCATCGCCACCAATACTCCAAGCCATATCCGCAGACTCTAGCCCTTTTTCAATAGAATAACTGGGCACCTCCGCCACCGAGAAACCGTGTTCCAAGAGGTGATTTTTGAAGAAGTCGGAGAGGATGGGTTGGCAGTTTTTGGCACAAATATCCGCCCACATTTTTTCCATTAAAGGCTTCGTTTCAGCCGAAAAGGTTTTTCCGTGAATGGCTAATTGTACACTCATTATAGGTCAATAAAACGCATTAAATGATCAAAACGATCTTGATCTACTTCTAATTGCTCCCCAAAAACAAAGGCTTTTTCTATGAAAATTCCATGTCTTTCTAGGTTGGAAATAATCTTGCCGAAGGTCTCGGTTTGAACCTGAAGAACCACATTCGGTTCTTGGAAAAAACTACGCACGACAAATCCATTTTCTTCCTCGATGATACGTATAATCGTACTCAAACTATCTCGAGATGCTTGAAATGGGATACGGATAATTCCGCCGTTTTTATTTTCTACCCCTGAATTTAAGAGGAGGTTTCCTACTTCATTTTTGGTCAAATAACCTCTAAATGATCCTTCCGCATTGGTAATGGCAATGACATCTAAATTAGGTTCATCAAACCAAGGTAAGCTGGCTAAAACATCCTCCTCCTCTTCCATGCGGAAGGTGGAAAAATGAGTTCTCAGGTCTGCAAGGGATTGTTCAGGCGATAAAGCCTGACTTAAAATTTCGGAGGAAACAAGTCCAATGAAATCCTTATTTTCAACCACCGCTAATGCATTTACCCCCTGGGTGCGGAGCGTCTTCAGCGCTTTCGCGACTGAATCTGTCAAGCGCAACACCGGTAAATCATAATTTAGGTGTGAAAGCATTAACATATTAGACGGGGTTCTGATTTAACCATTCGGTTAAAATTTCGTTGAATTCTGTCGGCCTTTCCATCATAGGTGCGTGACAGCATTTATCAATGAATCGCAGGGTGGAGCCCTGAATTAATTGATTGAATTCGTGTCCTACCTCTGGTGGTGTAATGGTATCATTTAAACCCCAGATCAATAGGGTAGGAGCCTTGATATGTACAATATCTTTAGCCATATTATTTCGCTGTGCAGACTTCGCAATGGCAATAATGCGCATCACTTTAGGAATACTATTCGTAATTTCGAATACTTCATCCACTAATTCTTTGCTCGCCGTTTTAGGGTCGTAAAAAGTGTATTCTACGCGCTCCTTGATAAACTCGTAATTTCCACGCTTTGGATAGGAACCACCCATCGAGTTTTCGAATAGTCCGGATGAACCGGTCAAAATCAATCGTTGGATCTTTTCAGGGTGACGTAAAGTATAGATCAGCGCGACGTGGCCACCTAATGAATTACCTATTACGCTGAAGGTGTCCAAACCTTTAAAGTCTACAAAACCTTCAATAAATACGGTTAATCCTTCGCAACCAGCCTCTTTAATAGGCATATCGTGAATAGGCATCAGTGGAATGATGACTCTGTAATTTGACTTGAAGTGATTAATCACTCCAGCCCAATTGCTCAATGCGCCAAACAATCCGTGAAGTAATAAAAGGGTTTCACCTTGTCCTTCATCGATGTAACGGTACTCTCCTTCTTCCTTAATTAGGTACTCCATTCAGGATTTTTGTATTTATAAACTGCAATTTAATAAAAAGAATGTTAAACAATTTTAATTTTGCAGTGTTTTAAAAAATATAATTTATCTATGAAACCTATCTTGATTGTTGGTGGTGGAATTGCGGGTTTGCAAGCAGCCAATATTTTACATCAAAACAACACAGACTTCATTTTGTTTGAAAAGCAAGCCAGTTTAGGTGGGCGAGTTTCATCGACTAAAAAAGATGGATTTATTTTAGACCGGGGTTTTCAAGTACTGCAAACCTCTTATCCGGAAGTGCAGCGCTCTTTAGATCTTTCAAAACTGCAGTTGCATTTTTTCGAATCGGGTGCAAAGATCAAAGATCAAGCGTTTTTCAACCCGCTTCTTCGCCCTTTTGATTTGTTTTCGTCTGATATTCTTACTTTAAAAGATGCCTTTTCCCTAGCAAAAATCTGGTTCAGATTACAAGGTGAAGTGCCTGCTTTAGATGGGAATATGCAAACAACGCAAGAGTTGATCGAATCTTATCCATTTTCTGATCGGTTCAAAAACGAATTCTTGATTCCGTTTTTTCAAGGTGTCTTTTTACAAGAAACGCTGACACAACCAGCGTCTTTATTTTTCTATTATTTGCAGCAGTTTTTGTATGGAAATGCGGCGATTCCTACGGGTGGAATGCAGGCTATTCCAGATCAAATGGCCTCATCGTTGCCTACAGATAAATTAAAATTAAATCAAGAAATTGTCGCTATTTCAGCCACTAGTATTACTCTGAAATCGGGTGAAATCATAGAAGGCGATGCTGTTGTTTTAGCGGTGGATTTGCCGGTGGCTGCGAAGATTTTGGGGGTACAAACGCCGCAAACCTTCGCTTCTAGAACGTTTTATTTTTCTGCGAAAAAGGCTGAGAAAGAACCGGCCTTATTGCGCTTAGTAGGGGAGCAACATTTACTTCATTATACGTGTTTGACGGATTTGAATCCGGGATTAGCTCCTGCTGGAAAGGCTTTGTATTCAGCGACTAGCCTACAAAGTAGTACGGAAAAAGACGTTAAAGTGGCATTAGAAAAGCAATTGCCTGGGCTAAAATTAAGTCTTATTGATAGCTTTGATATTCCCCATTCCTTGCAAATGGTGGATGCCTATATGGCTATAAAAAATGCGGCCAAAGGCATCGTTTTAGCAGGAGATTATTTGGAATTTCCATCTTTGCAAGGAGCGCTGCATTCGGGGAGGAAAGCGGCGGAAGAAATTTTGGCCAGATCCTGATTTTCGTCAGTCAAATTATGGTTGATTTTCGTACCTTTGTGAGGTTAATCAAACCCTACATGAGAAAAATTATCTTCCTTTTCGCTGTATTGTTCGTAGCAGCTTGTTCTAGCTCGAACAAAGACTACCAAAAAGCAGCTTCCAATCCTGAGTTTTTAATACGTGCGGAAGTGATGTTAACCGAAAGTATCATTCACGATATTTTTGCTCCTCCCGTTTCATCTCGTATCTACATGTACGCTAGTATCGCCGGATATGAGGCAGCTATTCACGGAGAAAAAGGGTACAAATCATTAGTAGGTCAAATCAATGGTTTTGAGAAGGTCGCTCAACCAGAAAAAGGCAAGGAATATTGCTATCCATTGGCTTCCACTCGTGCGTTTTTGACGATGGGGAAGAAGTTGACATTTGCGCAAGAATTATACGAAGAATTTGATCAGAAATTAGAAGAAGATTACAGAGCAACAGGTATTCCGGATGATGTGTATGAGCGTTCGATTGCCTTAGGTGATTCGATTGCGGAATCTGTGATGAAATATGCTGCAAAAGATAATTACAAACAAACGCGTGGTTTCCGTTTCACCGTGACGAATGATCCTGGAACTTGGACTCCTACTCCTCCTGCTTATATGGATGCAGTGGAACCATTCTGGACTAAAATTCGTCCCGTAGGACTTGATTCATCGGCTCAATTTCAGGCTCCAGTGCCATCTAAGTTTGATTTAACACCAGGAACTCCTTATTACAAAGAGGTGATGGAATCCTACAATACAGTGAAAAATTTGACGGAAGAGCAACGTAATATTGCCAATTTCTGGGATTGCAATCCGTTCAAAATGAACATCACAGGTCACGCGATGTTTGCTACGAAGAAGATGTCCCCAGGTGGACACTGGATGGGGATTGTGGGACAAGTTTCTCGACAATTAAAGAAGTCACATGTTCAAGTGGCTGAGGCTTTTGTAATGACTTCGATGTCTATTTTTGATGGATTTATTTCGTGTTGGGATGAGAAATACCGTTCGATACGAATTCGTCCGGAGACGGTGATTAACAATAGTATTGATAAGAAGTGGATACCGATTTTGCAGACTCCTCCGTTCCCAGAATATACGTCTGGACATAGTACTATTTCAAGTGCGGCTGCTACGGTATTGACGAAATTATATGGGGATAATGTGGCCTTTAATGATTCTACCGAAATTCCATATGGCTTACCGCCGCGTAAATTTACCTCCTTTAAGCAAGCAGCAGATGAGGCATCAATTAGTCGTTTGTATGGCGGGATTCACTTTCGCCCAGCTTTAGATCAAGGTGTGATCAATGGAGAAAAAGTGTCGAATTGGTTACTCGCTAAAGTGAAGACACATTAATGAAAAACGACATCACTTCTAAAGCGGATATTAAGACATTTGTCGATGCATTTTATGGTAAAATGCCCTCAGATGATTTAGTGGGAAAGGTTTTTATGGAAGTGATGCACGTGGATTTTTCGACGCATCTCCCTAAAATGTATGATTTCTGGGAGATGTTGTTGTTTCAGGGGACGTCCTATCAAGGGGCTCCCATGCGTCCTCACTTACAGATTAATCAGATTCATCCGATTACGCCCGCTCACTTCGAGCGTTGGCTTGAAATGTTTAGAGCGACTTTGAGGGATTTGTTTGAAGGACCTAAGACAGAAGAGGCGATTACCAAGGCAGAAAACATTGCTGCCACGTGGGCCTATAAATTGGATTATTTAACGAATCACCCTGCATAAAGATGATTATATCAACCCCGGGCCGTATTTGTCTTTTTGGCGAACACCAAGATTATTTGGGATTGCCTGTGATTGCAGCCGCGATATCGAAACGCATTCAAATCGAGGGTGATTTTAGGGAGGATAACATCGTGCATTTTTCGTTGCCAGATGTGGGAGCAGAAGAAACATTCGAGTTAAATTATCCATTAGCCTACACAAAAGAACGCGACTATTTCAAAAGTGTGCTAAACGTATTGTACCGCAAAGGACATCGCTTAGATAAAGGTTTGGAATTAACGGTTAGCGGTAACATTCCCATCAATTCCGGGACGTCTAGTTCTTCTGCCTTACTTGTTTCATGGGTTAACTTCTTAAACGAAATTTATGGTTTAGGGTATACGCAAAAGCAGGTTGGTGAAATCACCTATAAGGCAGAAGTGCTCGAGTTTTCAGAGCCAGGTGGTATGATGGACCAATATTCTACTGCCGTAGGGAATGTGATCTATTTAGCCTCTGTGCCTGAGATACATATTGAAACCTACGCTAGAGAGTTAGGAACTTTTGTGTTAGGGGATTCGGAAGAGCCTAAAGACACCCTGGGTATTTTGAGTCACGTGAAGTTTGGGATGTTAGGAGGGATGAAAAAAATCCAGGCGAAATACCCGAATTTTGATTTAGCGACTGAAAAAGATCCTGCGAAATACCGCGGCTTGTTGACAGATGATGAATGGGTGCTTTTGCAATCGAATATCAGTGATCGTGATTTGTTATTGGAAGCAAAAGCGATGTTTGAAGGGAAAATCGCTTGGTCAGACGAAAAATTGGGTTCTTTATTAAACGAACATCAAGTAAATTTGCGGGAACACAAACGAATTTCCACGCCTAAGATTGACCGAATGTTGCGGGCGGCTTTGGATGCTGGGGCTTTGGGAGGAAAAATAAACGGTTCAGGCGGTGGCGGATGTATGTTTGCCTATGCACCCAATAACCCTGGAGAAGTGGTCGAGGCGATAGAGAAAGTGGGAGGGAAGGCCTATATAATTACAGTAGATAAAGGAACAACTAAAATAAGATGAAGAAGAGATTATTGATTTTAGCGGGCGGTATGGCCTCTCGCATGAAGAAAGCTTTAGCGGAAGAGAACAGTGATTTAGACCCGAAATTAGTGGCACAGGCGAATGCGGTGACCAAAGGGATGATCCAAGTAGGAAAGAATGGCAAAACGTTGATTGATTACCAATTATACAATGCGCACTTAGCGGGAATCGAAGAGGTGATGTTATTATTACATCCGACAGATAGTGTTTCGCAAGAATATTGTGAGTCATTGATGGCCAAAGATGCGACTTGGGGGATGAAAATCGTTTTCGCTCGCCAACAAATTGCAGCAGATCGCGAAAAGCCAGCTGGAACGGCAGATGCGGTGTATCAGGCTCTATCTCAGCACGCGGATTGGCAAATGGGTCGCGTGATTGTGTGTAATTCGGATAACTTGTATTCGGTGAATGCGTTGAAGACGCTTTGGGCTTCTGAGGTTCCTCAAGCGTTAATTTCGTACCACCGTGATAGTTTATTATATCCAGAGGAGCGTATTTCGGCTTTTGCCTTGATTCGCACGGATGCGGAAGGCTATTTGTTAGAGATTATCGAGAAGCCTACTAAAGAACAGGCGGAAGAATTAATGGCGAAACAAGGCCGTTTAGGCGTGAGCATGAACGTGTTTGTGTTTGAGGCGAGTACGTTCTTGCCTTATTTGGCCAAAACACCATTCCACCCTGTCCGCAACGAAAAAGAATTGCCTACATCCGTGGTGATGTTCGGTGAAGGGGAGGGCAAAGGGTTCTTTGCGATTCCATTAGCGGAGAATGTGCCGGACTTAACTTCTAAAGAGGATATCCTAGTGATGCAGAAATATTTAGAGGAAACGTATGGCGATTTCTAAACCATAATGCTAAATTGTGAGTGAAAACCTATTCACTCTATGACTTTATTGATTGTAATTGCTAGTCTTGGCCTTTTAGTACTGTTAATCACGTACTGGAAGGTCAATTCGTTTATATCCTTTTTGCTCGTGAGTATTTTCGCGGGTGTATGTTTCGGTTTGCCGCTTCCTGATATTGCCAAATCCATCCAAAAAGGACTGGGAGATACACTCGGATCTTTGGTCGTCATTCTTGTTTTAGGGGCGATGCTGGGTAAATTGGTGGCTGCTTCTGGAGCCGCGAAACAGATTTCAGGTACTTTAATTGACCTTTTCGGGCTTTCAAACATTACTTGGGGGCTGATGCTGACGGGTTTTGTGATTGGGATTCCCTTGTTCTATAATGTGGGATTTGTCTTGATGATCCCTTTGATTTTCTCTTTAGTACAGCAATATAAGATTCCACCGCTAATGGCTGGGGTACCTATGATGGCCTCCTTGTCCGTGGCGCATGGTTTTTTACCCCCGCATCCGTCTCCTGCTGCCTTAGTGGCGCAGTTTCACGCGAACATGGGAGAAACGTTGATGTTAGGAATGATGGTCGCTATCCCGGCGATTGTTTTGGCGGGTCCTATTTTTGCCAAAACCTTAGCCCATCTTCCCGTCAAACCCTTAAAATCATTCGCAGCAGCCGAAGTGGATGAAACGAATCTGCCCAGTAAAACGGCTAGCTTCATTGCAGCACTTTTTCCGGTTTTCCTGTTAGTGGGCACCACCATCGCCGAAGTGCAATTACCTGATTCTCCGGTGGTGAAATTCATAGCCGATCCAGCGATGGTGATGTTAGTGGCCATTTTAGTGGCTACCTATATCTTAGGTATACGTAGAGGAAAGAAAATCGAAGAGGTGATGAATGTGTATGGAGAGGCTGTGAAAGACGTGGCGATGATTCTATTGATTATTGCCGGTGCAGGAACCTTGAAAGAGATTCTATTGGTTTCTGGCGTCAGCAAAGAAATTGCGACCTACTTAGGTGGCTTACCTATACATCCCCTTGTTTTAGGCTGGATGATGGCGGCGATTATTCGTGTTTGCTTGGGTTCTGCCACGATTGCAGGCTTGACTGCAGCAGGGATGATTTATCCTTTAGTGGCTGCAGGCGGCGTAAACGCTAACTTAATGGTTTTGAGCATAGGTGCAGGTAGTCTGATGTTCTCTCATGTAAACGATACGGGCTTTTGGCTTTTTAAAGAATACTTCAACTTAACAGTCAAAGAAACCCTGCGATCTTGGTCCTTAATGGAGACAATCGTATCGATTAGTGGACTTGTAGGAGTGATGATTTTGAATCAGTTCTTGTAATTGTACTATTGTATCAAAAAAATACAAAATTTATCACCTTGTCGATAATTTGTATTTATCCAAATATTATACGCTTAATCAACTGTTTTTCAGTATAAATGATTGATTATTCTCATTTTGTTGCTTTATTATTAGCCATTTCTGATCTTTTTTTTGTTTGTTTATTAACATTTTGTTAATTTTCGAACGATTGATTTATTTATCAACAACTTTTTTCAACCCTAACTTAAATGTTCATGAAAAAAAATTTACTCATGACTTTTCTGTTTACTCTATTAACTGTTGCAAGTCTTTTTGCTCAGGATAAGAAAGTTTCAGGAAAGGTGACCTCAGCCGAGGACGGTTCTGGTCTTCCAGGTGTTACTGTTCAAATTAAAGGAACAGGCAAAGGAACTCAGTCAGATGTGAATGGTAACTATTCATTATCTGTACCAAGTTCAGCTACATTAGTTTTCTCTTTTGTAGGTTTAAATCCAAAAACAATTGCAGTGGGAAGTCAATCAGTAATTAACGTGAAGTTAGCTACTGACTCTCGTCAACTTTCTGAAGTTGTTGTAACAGGTACGGGTACTGCGATCGATAAGCGTTCAACTGCTATCGATGTACAAGCCATTACGGCGAAAAACCTACCTTCTGTACCAGGTGCTTCCGTAGATCAAGCCTTAGTAGGTAAGATTGCCGGTGCTCAGATCTCTTCTGGGAATGGTATGCCAGGTCAACCAGTAAACATCGTTTTACGTGGTATTAACACGATTAACCGTGGTACTACTCCGATGATCTTATTAGATGGTATCGAATTAGGTTCCACTGATTTGAATTCAATCGACTTAAACGTGGTTGATAGAGTTGAGGTTATCCAAGGTGCTGCTGCAGCAACAATCTATGGTGCGCAAGGTGCGAATGGGGTAATTCAGTTATTCTCTAAAAAAGGTAAGTCGGGTAAAGTTAACGTTGATATTTCATCATCCGTTATCACTGGTACTCCTTTGAACGTGGGTAATGTACGTAAGGCAAACTTACATGGTTTCAAAACGAATGCGAATAATGAAGTAATTGGTGGTTCAGGCCAACCTTTGGCATTAGATCCAGTGTACGGTTCTTATGGTGAAAACGTAATTTTCGCTTCAACGGATCCTACAGTATTGATCAATAAGCCATATGACAAAAACCTTCAGTATTACGATCACTTTAAAAACTTCTTTGTTCCTACAACGAACTATAACAATTCGTTAGCCATTTCTGGAGGATCTGATAAAAGTGATTATGCTTTAACTTTATCTAACTCAGATAACGAAGGACCATTCAAAAACATTGGTGGTTTAAATCGTACAAACGTAACGTCTAACTTAGGTTTTGAATTAGCTAAAGGTTTGAAATTGCGTTCTATCACTCAATTAGTGTATACTAAGAACACAATCAATGACGCATCAGGTCGTTCAATTATCTACTCAGTATTTAACTCGCGTCCATTCGCTGATTATGAGTTCAAAGATAAAGATGGTAACTACCCAGTGTACTTTGGGGATGCGGTAGGTGTGAACGGTGCAAACCCTAACTTCGTAAATGCGTATACTCAATCTTTAATCAATACGGTTGATGTAAATCAAAGCTTGAACTTAAACTATGAAGTGAACAAGTTTTTGACATTAGATGCTAAGTATGGTATTAACTACCAAAACCAATCTGAGAAATATACCTATTTGAACCAGTCTGGTAATAAGAACGTAATGGATCAGCAATATTGGTATTCATACTACAATGGTAATGATGCGAATGGAGAGATTGTTAATTTCCAATCAACGAAGACATTCCAAAACCTATTAGCATCTGCTTATTTCAAGACAGATTTTGAAAAGGATTTTGGTATTAACATTCCTCTACGTACTACTACGCAAGTAGCATTTGATTACAGAAATCGTTATAATACGGTTTATGGTTCATATGGTATCGGTTTACCTAACTACACTCCTTTCAACACCTCTCAAGCCGCTGAAACGAAAGTAGTGACAGATTATAGAACTCCGTTTATTACTTACGGTTATTTAGCTACTCAACGTTTAGATTACGGAACTTATGGTGGTTTATCTGCTGGTTTCCGTACGGATTATTCGTCAGCTTTCGGTGCTGCGTCTACTCCACAAACGTTCCCTCGTGGTGATGCTTACTTACGTATCTCAGAATTAGGTATCTTCAAGAACTCTGCAATTAGCACAACATTAGAAGATTTCAAAATTCGTGCAGCCTATGGTGAAGCAGGTATTCAACCAAATGCTTTTGACCGTTATATCACGTTGAATACGGGTGTAATCGGTGGAGGAAATGCTTTCTTCTTCCCATTAACACAATCTAACCCAGCGTTGAACGTAGAGATTTCTAAGGAATTAGAAATTGGTACGGATATCGGTTTGAACTTAGGTAAATCATCTCCATGGTTAAACAGTGTTAACTTCTCTGGTTCATACTGGAAGCGTTCTACTGATAATGCGATCTTTAACGTAGATGCTGCACCTTCATCTGGTGTAGGAACAGTAAAAGATAACGCGTTCTCATTAGCTTCTAATGGTATCCAAGCTAGCTTAAATGCACAGATCTACAAAGATGCTGATTGGACTTGGAACTTTACAACGAACTTTGGAAAGCAAACTTCTGAAATCACAGCGGTTCGTGGTGGAGCTGAGGTAGTAGTTACATCTGCTGCTGGTTCAACTGGATACGTTTTACGTGCTGGCGAAAAAATCGGTCAATTATATGGTTTCTTCGCTGTTCATAGTGTTGATGCTTTATTGCCGGATGGTACTCCTGCAATTCCAGAAGCGTCTCGTTCTTTATATGAAGTAGCTAGTAATGGATGGGTTGTTAAGAAGTCTACAAAGGCTCCTTATTTCTCTACAAAGCAATTTAGCTTTGGAGATCCTAATCCAGCGTTCAATGCATCATTCATTAATGAATTGTCATACAAAGGAATCGTTACATTCAACTTACAAGTTGATTTAGTTCAAGGTGCTCACCTTTACAACCAAACGAAAGAATGGATGTACCGTGATGGTATTCACTCAGATTACCAACAACCAATCACGATCAATGGTGAAACAGGAGCTTGGTCTGCATTCTACCGTGGTGTATATGCAGAGGTTTCTCGTAACGGTACGAAGAACTACTTCTACGAAGATGCTTCATTCGCTCGTTTACGTAACTTATCTGTAGGTGTTGATTTAGTGAAAGCTCTAGGTATCAAAGGATTCCGTAAGTTACAATTAGTAGCTTCTGGACGTAACTTGTATACTTTAACGAACTACACGGGTATGGATCCTGAAATTTCTTCTGGTTCTAACAACTCAGCTTGGGATCGTGGAACGGATCACAATACAATGCCGAACCAACGTGCATACCAAGTACAGTTGAACATTGGTTTCTAATTTCAGAATAGAAAAAGGTATTATTTAAATTCGAAAAAAATGAAAAATATAAAAATAACCGCACTTTCCTTTCTGCTTTTAGCTGGATCGGTTATGTCGTGCAAGGATCAATTAGATGTGCAAAATCCGAATCAGCCTACGCCAGCAACGGCATCGTCTGAGGCGGGTATTATTGCATTAGCGCAAGGATCTATTTATAAAAATGGATTTACTTCTGCAGGTAATAAATACTATGATGGCGTTGTAGGTGCATTCTACAATGGTGTAGTAGGTATCCATGAATTAATGGGTGATGTGGTAGCAGCAGAAGCAGCTAACACGTACATGAATAACTTGTCTGCTCCAGATATGGTTACTTTAGATAATGGAACTCAAGTTCCTAATCCAAATAACCCTGCTGCTCAAAAGACGTTACTACGTGCTGTGAATACCAATGCACAACAAGGTGGAAACCCAGGTTTCCATGAGTGGGCATTGATGTATCAATTAAACAATGCGTGTAACACGATCTTAGATGCAGTTGATAAGACTACATTTACAGGGGATGCTACTGCTAAGAAGAATGCAATCAAAGCTTGGGCTTATACTTGGAAAGGTTTAGCTTATTCACGCATTGGTTCTATGTATTATGCAGGTTTGATCATCAATACTCCTTCGACTACTAATAATAATTATGTGTCGAAAGAGGCGATCATCGCTGAAGCTACAGCTAACTTTGATAAAGCAGCGACAGCTGTAAATGCATCTGGTTCTTCTGCTGATTTTCAAGAAATTGTTACCGCTTTAATTCCTGATTTCTTCCAAACAGCTAAAGGAGCAGTTCCTACTACAGCTCAATGGATTAAGAACATCAACACGATGAAAGCGCGTAATATTCTTGTAAACAATTCGACAGCAACTATGACTGCTGCTCAATGGGATGCTATTTTAACGTTAGCTAACGCTGGTGTAGGTGCTTCTGATCCAGTTTTTGCGGGTAATACGAATGCGAACGGAGATATCTTCGGAGCTTCTAACTACAACGTTGCTGCTCGTGCAGTAGGATCTAACGCATCTGGTGGAACATACAAAATATCGGAACGTTTAATTCAAGATTTCAATGTAGGCGATAAGCGTTTAGCTCAAAACTTCAAAGTATACCCTACTTGGATTGGTAATGCTGACCGTGGTAACGCATTTAACACACGTTATGCAATCGTTGACAAAGGAACTGGATTAGCTGGTGTTTATGTTTATTCTAACCGTACTGCTGGTTCAGCTGAAATCTTCTTGTTAGGTTCTTACGAAGAAAACGAGTTGATGAAAGCAGAAGCTAAGTTATGGAAAGGCGATGTAGCTGGTGCTGCGGCAAGCATTAACGCAGTTCGTAACTACCAAGGTGCTGGTATTGCTGACATTACTTCTACAAATGCAGCGGTAGTAAAAGAAGAATTACGCAAAGAGCGCCGTACGGCTTTAGCTTTCCGTGGTCTATCATTTTACGATGCACGTCGTTGGGGCGTTTTAGATAACGGTCGCACTGGCGCGGTAGTTATCTCTAAAGATGGTTCATCCATCTCTACAAACGCAACAATTAAATATGGTTATTTAGATTATTGGGATGTTCCTAACAATGAGTTAGCGAATAACCCAGCTGGCGCAGGTTCTGCACCTACTAAAAATCCTAAATAAGAATTTTTAATTAGTATTGAAAGAGGCACTATCCTGAGATGGTGCCTCTTTTTTTGTGTTTTCTTTGGCGA
>Ga0222712_10003100_pt1 | contig 18445 bp, 21 predicted proteins | sample C33_657DmetaG_FD_165043 | JGI IMG/M metagenome (GOLD analysis project Ga0222712, IMG submission 165043) | Estuarine water microbial communities from San Francisco Bay, California, United States - C33_657D | ecosystem: Environmental > Aquatic > Marine > Unclassified | place: USA: California...
AAGTCATCTAATAGATAACGTGTTACAAGGTATTCTCCTGTAACAATACTTTCATTTTCGTTTAACTCACTACCATTGTATTTTTCATATTTACCATTAACATCATTTAAAATATATTCATCTTTTGAATTCCATAAATTTGAAATACTTTGATGTGAAATGTAAATACGATTTGGTTTTGCCATCTTCTCAAACTTTGTAATATACTTCAAACCCGTCTCCTTAATGTTTGAGTTGATTGCCGCTGCTCTTCTAACCGCATGCCAAATGTCCATAATATTATAACCCCACATTACTGTTTGTTCATAATATTCCATTTCTGCACCCATTTTAAGAGTTGCTTTCTTTCTTTTAATTTCAGAATCATATTTTAATGTACTAGCAATACTTTCAATACGTTCCTCATGCATTTGAGTTCTTTTAAAAATAAAATTCCAGTCAAAGTTTTCTGAATTATAACCACAAATAATTGCAGGTTTTAATTCATCAATAATTTCAAAAAATCTTTTTATCCCTGTAATTTCTTCTGTTTCGTCTTGAATTTTAATAACTTCCTCAAAACCACGGTTATCTTTAACCCCTATCTCAAATATGGAAGAATTTTCAGGATATAGACCAGTAGTCTCAATATCAAAAGTTAATCGATGAACCTCATCATAATCCTCCATACCTTTAAACAATCTTTTTCCTGTTTGGATTAAAAATTGTTCTGTAGTTCCGATAGTTAAAAATGTGTCTCTGTTATCGTTAGGATTTAATCCACCGTATCTAAAAAAATCTAAAAGTTTACTGTAAGATTGTGATGTATGTACAATATAACGATATCCTTCTTTTAATCTATCAACCACTTCACCATTTGCATCGGCATAAGTCAACTCTTTAAAAGTAATATTATATTCAACCATTTTTTTTCTGATTTCATTTCTATTACCTTTATAGAATTTACGATAATCCAATTCTTTTAACCACAAAAAAGGTTTAAACCTATGTTTTTCAATACGTTTACCTTCAATTGGGTCATGAATTATCAAGTGAACATAGTTATTTTCATATGATGACTCAACACTTACTATATACTTTTGGTCATCTCTACCTTCAAGAAATTGTTCAAATACATTTTTATCCATAGGACAAATCTACGAATAATTTTTGAAAAAACCAAATGTATCGTTAAATAATATTAATGTAAAGTTCTTCTCTGATTGGGGTTTTTAAAATACCTGTACCATCTAAAAAATTAATGTTAAACTCACCTATATACCTACCAGGTTTATTAGTGTCGATAGTTCTCCATTTATATACAATATAATACTCTTCAGGAATAATTTCACCACATTCTGATAATTTTTTAACTAATTGGCAAGGTCTACAAGATATTTTTTTAGTACCATCTTTTTCATTTATCATGGTAAATGTAATATCCGCATTTTGAATATACTCAAAAAATCTATGATAATCATTACGACCATCTTGGATTAATTCCATTTTTAATAATGGTAATTCACTACCTTTTTTTATATAAAAATTCATCATATCAAATATAAATATTCTTGTCTGCGTTATAATTACATCTTATTTGAGTTACGTCTAAAGGTATATCATATAATCTTACTTTTGATATACCACCAATAAACGAACCAGCAAAATATTGTTGCATTAATAAGTTACTATCTTCAGGATCAGGTCCATTAAATGTTTTTGTTTCAATCAGACCTTGAGTACCACCACCTATAGATATACTATATGGTACACCTTCCACTTTGTATTTACTCTCGTCAAAACCTCTAAATAAAACCTCATCAAAATTATGGACAACTAATTTTAAATACCCATCAACAAAAAACATTAATTTACCTTTTGTGAAATCAGGAAAAGGTGGATATTTTTCATTTGTTATACAAGGTAAAGTTGCATCACGTTTAAATAAAACTACCACATGAGACCAAACATTATCTTTAACCATACCCGATAATGAATATTCTTCGTTTATAGTAACTGCAGTAATTGTTGTTTGACCTGAACAGGTAGATGAAAAACTAATCATTCTATAACCTATTGACCCATCATCTTTTATTCTAAAACCAATATTATTATTGATTATATCTGATTCTGAATTTTTATTATATATTGTCACTGCACTAATTGAATGACAAATGCAATGTCCTGTACTAGCAATAAAACCATTCACCGTACTACAATTACCACCACAACTACTTGATCCACAACTACCACATGTATCACTACACGGTTTACCACAATCATTATATGGGTCATATGGATTAAAACAACAAGTATCACCTGTTGTTGGTGTATGATTACAACTACATGTAGAACCACCACATCCATTAAAGAATAAAAATGAATTGACATCTACAGGGTCATATATTCTTGGTGGTGGACTTACTGTTTCACTACCATTACAAATAGTATATCCCGTTTCACCTGAAAATAAATTCCAAAACTTATTTTCTGCCCTTGCACCCAAGAAAAAGAAAAATCCTTTATTGTTTGGGTAAACATCATTTAATGTAGTACCTGTATTGCCACTTAAACAATTCTCTGTTTTTTTTAACCAAAATTCTGCACTCCATCCCCATTCTTGTCTTCTTGGTAAAACCTCATAATCAAATCCTTGTAATTTCCAAAAACCTTGGAAAAATCCACCACATAAATTTATGTAATTTCCAACAGAACCACTTAAAACACTCCAACTATAATCATATGTTCCACCTGAAACTCTTGTCAAAAACAATCTACAATCTCCACTACTAATGGTTAATGTTTCACCTGTTAAATTTTTAACAAACCCGTTATCGACACCTGTTAAACCAATATCACACAAAGATAATCCTGATACGGGTAAAGTTGCACCATCCCAACAATCTATACTGTAAATGGTATTACCTGAAATACAAGCAGGGTTATTAAAATTAAATTGTGCAACTAAAGAACTACCTGAAACTATTGTCGTACAATATAATGTTGATCCATCAAACATTCTTTCATCATAACATAAAAATAAATCCCAATAATCACTATTAGTTAGTAAAATATCTATGTTATTAAAATAGTAGTTTTTTATATTACTCATATTAGAATGTATTTAAAGTTGCTCGTTTCCATGAGTTAGGTGCAACACAAACATAAATATATCCACTATCCCACGTAATAGTACCTGTTATTCCTGTGCTACCTGATGATGTTGGTACACCATTAGAAGAAACACTTAATTTTTGAGTATCTACTCTACCCAACACTTGTAACCAAGTAGTACTACCACTTTTTATATAATACCAATCATATGTTCTAGCAGATAACGTATGAACCCAATTTGTAAAACAAATACCCGAAAACGTAGTACCTGTAGTCGGTCCAATATCTATAAAAGCATATACATTAAAATTTATTTCTCCACCACTAAATGTTATTTGAAACGTATTACCATCAACCGTAACTGTTTGAGTAGGGTCAAAATAATACGCACCAAAATTAGTTCCAAAATAATTTAAATTAGTTATTACAGGTAAGTTTGGTTTAATTGAATTATATTTGGTTGGAATACCAAAAAACGTAGTTGTACCAGTTGTCCCTGTAAATGTAAAATAAAAATATGGGTCATCTCCTGTTGCGGCAGATGTTGTTGTATCTACACCCTTTTTTAAATCGGAGTAATTTTGTCCTAATATTGTATATTGTTGGGTGTTCAATGATCCTGAAAACGTTGTTGACGTGTTTTCATTTTGTTTTATTTGACGATCATCCGATAAATCAACCCTAGTTAAGAAAGTTTTCACGATATTTACCTTTTTTATTAATAAATATGAAAGATAATTATATTTATTAATAAAATTTGGTATGCAAAATAAAAAGATTGGTACATTTATTTCCAAGTACTTACCTGAAATCCACCAAAAAATGATGGAAAAGGGTAAAACTGCATCATTAGACGAATATTCTAATTTATTAAAAGAGAAAATTGGTAAAGAATTAAAATCAGATGTTGATGTTTCTGAAATAAAAAAATATTTAAAAAATTTAAAAATTAGTAAATCCAAGTCAATGGATGAACTTATTGATAAAGATGGGTCACCAATTAAAGGTGATTGGAATCCGAATAGAAGAGAAATATTTGTAGGTAAAGACAGACCTCAAACATCAAGAGAATTTGCAATGTTTACTGCACAAGGACCTAGATATTATTTTACACCACGTTTTGGTGCGGGAAGAGTTTACACTAGAGAAAGTGCTGCAGAAAATAAAATGAAAAATATGATTGAAGATATTGTTTCTAAAGATTATTACGATAGAGATATGATTGGTAATCAAGAAGAGACTGACTTTGAATCTACTTCAATACCATTGTTAATGACTTTAAAAAGTGAATACCAACGACCTATAATTGCTAGAAAAACAAAATATTTAGGTGATATGATGGATAGGGAAGGTGCAACAGGAGAAGAAATTGCAATTATAATAAATCATTTATTATCGGTTATTGATATCGATAAAATACCTTCAGAGTATAAAAAAATATTAATAAATAAAATTAAAAATGGCTAATTCTAAATTGACAGGTAAAGAATTTGGTTTACCACCTGAACTACAAGAGTTTACGGGTAATCAAACTATGTCCTATTCAATGATGAAAAAACTTAAAAACTTTTTTGATTATCATGATTCAACACACCCTTATTATGAAAAGAAAGGTGGTGATAAAATGAAACGATTTATTGAATCTACATTAAATGGTCAAAGAAATAAAATTAAAAAAAGTGCAGAGATTAAATCTGAGTTTACACCAAACAATGGATTTAAGAAAACACACACTAAGGACAGACAAACAAAAAACGTAACTAAAGTGGGTGGAGTACCAAAAGTTCATAAATCAACATCACATAAAAGATTATATAAAGGTGAAATGTTATACGAACAAGAAATAAAAAGAATACAAGAATTAATAACATACAAAAGTATATTATAAAAAATTATGAAAACTAAATTAGAAGAAATTGCAGAACAACAAAGACCAATTATTACAACTAAAAATGTATACAGATTTGATGGTACTAATCAATATTCTGCTAGACATCCGAACGCATTAGCACCAATTCATGGTTCTGATGACCCTTCAAATATAAAAGGTAAAGGTATTGAAGGACCTATTGGAGCTGACGGTGCAGGTGGTGCATACGATATTTACGGTAATGGTGTTGATATGGCATCAGGTAGAATTGGTAACTTAGTTAAGAATCAATTTAATAAAGAAAATCCATACCCATATACGGGAATCGAAGTTGGTAGTAACATATCATTTTAATAAATGGAACTTTACAATATTTTTACTGACCTTATATTAGAAGCAATCGGTAAACCTGAAATTAAAAGTAGTATCGGTAATAAGCAAGTTGTCACAATTTATTACAAAGGTGATAAAACAATAAATGCTGGTTATCGTGATATTGAAGTTTATGCATTGGGTATTTCAAAAGCAGGTAATCCTGTAATACGTGCATGGCAAAGAAGAGGGGTTACTGATACTGAAATGCCAGGTTGGAAATTGTTTAGAGTAGATAAAATTGGAAGTTGGAAACCTAAAAAGGGAGAATTTTTTAGAAGACCTATTTCTGATAGAAAAAAAGGTGTACCTAAATTTAACCCTAATGGTGATAGAAGTATGGTACAAATAGATAAAATAGCAGTATTTAATAAATAGAATTATGGATCCAAATAAATTAAAATCAATATTATCAGGTGCAAAAGCAGTTATGGATGCAGTTGATGGAAATCATTACCAAAAAGGAAATATCGACCCAACAAGATTATCTGCACCATCAGATAATTTAGTGGAAAGTGTACCTATGGGTGGGTATGAACAACCTATGATGCAAGAACCTGTTTATCAACCACAACCTTATAGAAATTTACATACAACTAAAATGCCTAAAGAAATTGTTCAAGCAATGCTTGAAAATCCAATTTCAACACCTGATACTCCTTTTCATACTTTTGAATTAACTGAGGATTTTTTAAGTGAGATAAATCCCACATCTAAAAGAACCCCACAACCACAAAAAATACAACAACAAAAAAGTACTAATCCCGTACAAAGATTAGCAGAAACTAAAAGAAATTCTGTAATGAATTTAACTGAGGATGAGGTTAGAAGAATCGTTAGAGAAGAAATGCAAGATATTATTTTTGATTATTTTGACCAAAGAGTAATTAAAGAAGATATCCAAATTAAAGTAGGTAGTACTATTTTTTCAGGTAAATTAAGTCCTTTACCAAGTAAAAAAACAACTAAACGAAAATAAAAAAATATATTGTTTACTATATTTGATTTTTTAATTATTTTTTTAAAAAATTAAAATATGGCAAAATACAAAATATTGGTTGTTCCTTCAGATAGGACAGGAGTTGGTTTTTTTAGATCAACAAAACCACACATTAGATTACAAGAGTTATACCCTGATTTGTTTCACGTAGACATTGATTACGAACCCAGATTAGATGATGATAATTTTTTAAAACAATATGACTTAATTCATTATCATAGAACATTAGGTGATTATTCTAAATTACCTGAACTTTTAAATCGATTAGATAAACTTGGAGTAAAAAGTATAATGGACTTAGATGATTATTGGAGTCCTGGTATGCATCATCCTGCGTATCATCTTATTAAAAGTTCTAATTTAGATAAGATGATTTTAGATAATATTAAAATTGCTAGATGGGTTGCCACTACTACATCTATTTTTGCAGATGAAATCAGAAAGTATAATAAAAATGTTGTGGTACATCCAAACACAATTGATCCCGAAGAAGAACAATATAAAATTAAAAATGTTGAAAAGAAAAATGATAGAATCAGAATTGGTTGGTTAGGTGGTAGTTGTTTTGATGAACAAACAGAAATATTAACTGAAGATGGTTATAAATTTTTCTCTCAATTACATGAAGATGATAAAGTTTGTATGTATGAACTTGATAAGGATGAATTTACATTTGTAAAACCAACTGCACATATTAAAGTAGAATTTGACGGTAAATTAAATTGTGCGGTAACAGAAGAAATTGATTATGCGGTTACCCCAAATCATAACATGGCAATTTTAGAAGGTGGTAAAATATCATTAATCCCTTCTGAAAAATTATACGGTTCTACATTTACGATCCCAAAAAGACACGGAAAACAAGAAACAATTACACCTGAAAATCAATCACAAGTTGATTATAAAGGATATGTTTATTGTGTTGAAGTACCAACACATATTATTTGTGTTAGAAGAAATGGTAAATCAATGTTATGTGGAAACTCACATAAACATGACCTTGAATTATTAAGAGGTAATATTAAAAAGATTCACGGTGAAGGTTTAACCGATCAAGTTAAATTTTATTTATGTGGATACGATTTAAGAGGAACTGTTACTATGATTGATCCTAATACAAAAGAACAAAAACAAAGACCTATTCAACCAAAAGAATCTGTATGGTTTGAATATGAACAAATGTTTACTGATAATTTTGTAATGGTGTCCCCTCAATATAAAGAGTCGTTACTGAGATTTGAAAAAAACTCTACATTTGATAGTACTAATGAACCATATGAACGTGTTTGGACTAAACCGATTACAACATATGCAACTAATTATAATAACTTTGACGTTGCACTTGCACCGTTAGAAGAGAACATATTCAATAAAGTTAAATCACAATTAAAAGTTATTGAATCAGGGTTCTTTAAAAAAGCATTAATTGCACAAAATTATGGACCTTATAAAATTGATTGTATCAATGCTTGGGATAAAGGTAATTGGAATCCTAAAGGAAATTCTTTATTGGTGGACTCAATTAAAAATCATAAAGAATGGTTTGACCATATGAAACGTTTGATTAAGAATCCTTCAGCAATTGAAGATTTAGGTGAAAAATTATATGAGACCGTTAAGGACAAATACCATATTAATACGGTAACACATCAAAGAAAAGATTTTTATGTAGCATTAATTGAAGATAAAGTTAGTGAATATAAAAAGAATGAATTGGTAATGGCTTAATAATCAAAGGGAGATTTTTATCTCCCTTTTTTGTTTTTTCAAATTTTATTACTATATTTGTAAAAAAAATAAACATATGAATATTGGACGTTTCTTATTTATTTCAGTTAACGCTGAACCTATTACACCTTCTTATAAAGATTTAAAAGAAGAAAATCTTGGTTTATCTATAGTATGGAAAAACTATTGTAAGTATCTGAACATCAATTCTGACCCAAAATTAATGATTGATGATGTTCAAGAAGTTTGTTGGTTAGATAGGGCACAACAAGTTCCTGAGTTTTCTAAAATAGATTTTATTTGTTTAGGTTTTTTATCTGAAGGTAAATTAAGAACAAAAGAATTAAAAGGTGATGAAAAATCAATTTTAATTGAATTAAATAAAATTCTTGATAAAGTACAAGAAAATGAATGGGTTCTTTGTGGATGGAATGTTAAAAATTATGACATACCATTATTAAACAAAAGATTTTTAATTAATAAAGTAAGACCACATTCTATTTTACCTAAATCAGATACCAAGCCGTGGGACATGAAACAAATTTTTGATTTGAAAGAGTTTTGGAATGGTAATTCAAATAAAGGTATTAATAGTATTGATGCTTTATACTATTCAGTGTGTTATGACAAAAACATTGATACTGTTGAGAACAACAATCCTCTTAGTAATGTAGAAAAAATGTTTAATGTTGTTAAAGAATTTTCAGATATTGAATAAATTCTATTGTTTTTCCCATTAAAAAACATTATATTTTAAAAAAAATATATTATGTGGGAATCATACGATTATAGTAATTTTAATCCTTTTTCATTGTTAAGTGGAACTACATCACATACTGGTGGAGAAGTAAAATTTGATTTTGAAGGTTTTTTAAAAAATGCTAAAATTTTAATTAAATTTAAAAACATTAGTAATAATCCTGATCCTGAATACGCCCACGAAGGTGATTCAGGATTTGATTTAAGAGCACATACCCCTCTTGAAGGTAATAATACCATAATCATACCTCCTATGGGTAGAAAATTAATCCCAACAGGATTATTTTTTGAATTACCTGAAAGTTATGAATTACAGATTAGAAGTAGGTCAGGACTTGCAGTGAAACATGGAATTGGGGTATTAACAGGTACAGTTGATAATGCGTATCGAGGTGAGGTACATGTATTATTAATTAATTTAGGTGAAGAACCTTTTAAAATTGAGAATGGTGATAGAATTGCACAAGGAGTGTTAGTACCAAGACTTTCTACTGAATTTGGTAGATTGGAAAAAGTAAATGAAATAAGCGAAACCAAACGAGGATTGGGTGGTTTCGGTTCAACAGGAACAAAATAAAAATGGTTACAGTTATTTATAGTACAAGGGATCACAATTCCCAATATCAAAAACATATCAAAGAAACTATTGGTTTACGAGATTATGAACTTATTGAATACATTAATAAAAAAGAATTTTCCCTTACAGAACTTTATAATAGAGGTTTAAAAGAGGCGAAAAATGACATTGTGATTTTTATTCACGATGATTTATTATTTGAACAAGATTCTAAATGGGGTAAAAAAGTTTTAAAACATTTTAACGAATCTGATTTTGGTATCTTAGGTAAGGCAGGTACTACCTCAATTACACAAAGCGGAAGATGGTGGGACGAAACTCACTTAATGGTTGGTTCGGTTTATCATACACAAACAAATCCTGAAACGAATAAAAAGATAACTTGGGAAAGTAGATATTCAGGAATTTTTAAAGATGAAATTGTACCAGTAGTTTTAGTAGACGGTTTATTTATCGCAGTAAATAAGAAAAAAATTAAAAAGACCTTTGATGAAGAAATTAAAGGATTCCATTTATATGATGTAGATTTTTGTTTGTCAAATCATTTTACAGGTGTTAACATAGGTGTTATTTTTGATTTTAAATTAACACATAAATCTGTTGGTATGACTAATGATGAATGGGAAGAAAATAGAAAACAATTAGTCCAAAAGTGGGGATTTTATACTGATGACAATGGAGTTAAACAATTAGGTTTACCTGTGAGTATTGAACCTACTGATATCAAATACGAAAATATAGAATTAAAATTAAAGAAAGAACCTAAAGTTGCGGTCATTATACCGACCAAATCTAAATTAGATATATTATTCAGATGTTTAGATTCTTTTAGAGAAAAATCTAAATACGAAAATTATAAAATTTATATTGCCGATACAGGGTCAAGTGAGGAAGAATTAAAAGATATTGAAAATTATACCAAAAGGTATAATACCGAAAGGTATAAATTAATCAAATACGATTATTATAATTTTGCGAGGATTAACAATGATGTAGTTAAATACCATATTGATTCAGACACTGAAGTTTTATTATTCTCTAATAATGATATTGAATTGGTAAATGATGCATTATCTGTAATGGTAGACCAATACAGTAAACATAAAAACGAAGTTGGTACGATTGGAGCAAGATTACATTATCCCAATAAAACAGTTCAACATGCGGGTGTTGTAATAGGTGTTAATAGACAAAATCATTTGTTATTATCACATAGAGGTTTACGTTCTTATTATAATTATGAACCTAAAATGGTGTATAATGTATTTGGTTCTACTGGTGCATTTTTATTAATTAATAAAGAACAATTTTTAAAAACATGTTTTAATGAAAATTATAATGAGTGTTTTGAAGATGTTGAGTTAAATATCCAACAACTATTGAGTAATAAACATAATATTTTTTGTGGAGATGCGGTGTGTATTCACCATGAAAGTTTAACAAGAGGTGAAGGTAAACAACAAAGAGAAACAATTGATTTTACTAATACATTAGTACCACTAATTAAGAATAATTTAGAAAATGAAAAAATAAAAAAATATTTAATTTTAATGTAATGAAATTAGGAGTATCGTATAACATATTTGATGGTGAAGAATTACTTGAAGGTTCTATAAAATGTATCAGAGACCAAGTAGACTATATTAGTGTTGTTTATCAAACAATATCTAATTTTGGAAATCCATGTAATAATAACTTAGTTCCATTATTAAATGAATTAAAATCAAAAGGTTTAATTGACGAATTATTTGAATATAAACCAAAACTAAATACTGGTGGTCATTTCAATGAAATAACTAAAAGAAATGTTGGATTATCATTATCAGTGGGTGAAAAATGTACTCATCATATGTCTATGGATTCAGATGAATATTATTTACCCGAACAATTTAAATTTCTAAAAGAGGAAATGATTAATGGTGATTATGATTCATCCTATTCTCAAATGAGAACATATTATAAATCTTGGGAATATCAATTAGATCCACCTGAAGAATATTACGTTTCATTAATCTATAAAATTAATCAATATAGTTTATTTGAAATGGGTAAATATTCTCCTGTTTTGGTAGATCCAACAAGAAGAATGGAATCAGGTAAACATAGAATTTTTAAACGTGAAGAAATTGAAATGCATCACGGTTCTTATATTAGAAATAGTATTAGAACTAAATTAGATAATAGTTCTGCCTCAACTAATTTTAAAAATGATATTGAAAAAATTGTATCTCATTACAATAATTGGATTTACCCTAATAAAGTATTATGGGGTGGATTACCTAGTACACTACATAACGTTAAAAAAGTAAAAAATTTATTTTAATATGAAGATAAATGATTTTTTTGAAAAAATTTATTGTATAAATATTGATAGAAGAACTGATAGATGGGAATCTTGTTTAAAAGAATTTGAAAAATATTCATTAGATGTTGAAAGATTTTCTGCAACAGATGGTAATATCGATAATTATAATTTGGGTTATCCTTATGATAATGAATTGGCAGGTGCGATTAGTCATTTAAATGTGATAAAAAAGGCAAAAGAATTAAATTTAAAAAATATTTTAGTGTTGGAGGATGATGTAGTTTTTGATGATGGATTAAATCAATTATTTTCGTTTTTTATAAAACAACTTCCTGATGATTGGGATTTTATAAATTTTGGTGGTAATCATATTGGTGGTTTACGTAATATAAGTCCTAATATTGGTAGGATGAATCGTTCTTATGCGTTACATGGATATGGTGTTAATAGTAAATCTTATGACCAAATAATTGAATATATGGAACAATCTATAAATAATGTTATAAAAAATGGAAGACAAGTGATAAATACTTCCGTTGCGGCAGATTTTTTTATGGCAGATTTACATAGTAAATTAAATTCTTATTGTTTTACACCTCATATTGCGTGGCAAAAAGAAGATTATTCGGATATTCAAAAAACTAAAGTAAATTATAATTTTTTAAAATAAAAAAAAATGGAAAGAAAAAAAATAAAAGTTTTTGATGGGATATTTTCACATAACCCATACAGTTGTTTTAATTGTGATTCAGATTATATGGAATGGGTAGTCAACCCCATAGAAGTAAATGATGGTGATGTTGTTTTTTTTACTGAGCACGATTTAGATAAAGTTTTAATTTATAAAGATAGAAATATCAAACGCATTGGTTGGTTATTAGAATCACCTGCAATAATAGACCAAAATAAAATATTCAACTACATTGATTATTTTGATGAAATATACACATGTAGAGAAGATTTTTTAAATTTATCTGAAAAATTTAAATTTTTACCTGTTTGGTGTACTTGGATAAAGGAAGATGAAAGAAAATTATATGAAAAAAATAAAATGACTTCTATAATTGCTTCCTATAAGAGACAAACTGATGGACATAGAATGAGACACAATGTAATACATGCTTTAGGTGATAAAATGGACATATATGGAAATGGATATAGAAGTATTGAAAATAAATTAATTGGGTTACAAGAATATAGATTTTCTATAACAATAGAAAATACTAAACAAAATTTTTATTTTACTGAAAAATTATTAGATTGTTTTGTGACAGGTACTGTACCAATTTATTGGGGATGTCCTGCAATTGATAAATTTTTTGATAAGGATGGTATTATTATTTTTAATGATATGGATGAATTAAATAAAATAATAAATAATCTTAATGAAGGTATGTATGAAAAAATGAAAAATGCGGTAAAAAATAATTTTGATATTGCAATGAAATATAAAACCGCAGAAGATTATTTAATAAACTATAATATTTTTTAATATGACAATATCAGTTTATATCCCAACAACACCAAAACATTTAAAATTTTTAGATAATATTTTAGATTCATATATTAATAAATCTACAATATTACCTGATCAAATTGTTGTATCAATATCCGATTTTAATAACATTGACCATTTTATTTATGGTAATTTAAAAATAAAATATAAAAATGTTTTGTTTTTAGAACATTTAGAGGTACAATTAGCTGGCCCTAACAGACAGTTTGCTGAAGAATTTTGTAATTCTGATATTGTATTATACCAAGATTCAGATGATTTACCACATATACAAAGGATTGAAATAGTTAAACATTTTTTTGAAAAATATGATATTGTCCATTTACATCATTCATATTTTAATTTAAGTAATTATATTGATTTAATAACTGATACTGAAAAATTTAACTATAATGAAGATTTAATTGATATTAACTCAATTAATTTTCTCTTGAGTAACCAATTTTACGATGAATTATACCCAAATAAAAATTTAATGGATTGTAGAAATTCACAAACGTTTAATAATATTTTTATGTCGCTAAAACCACATCACGGAGCTTTGGCAATTAAAAAAGAAATTTTAAGTGAGGTTAAATGGAAAGATAGAAAAGATTTATGTCATTCACCTAGATGGGATGATTTATCATATAAAGGTGCTGAAGATTATGAATTTATGGTTGAAGTTATTTTTAAATATAATAAAACAATTGTAATTGATGGTAAAATTTATTTTTATTTAGGTTAATATGGAAATACAAAAAATAGATAAGGTAGGTTACTTATACTTTCACCAAGGATGGGCTGACATAGTAAATCAATTATCTTTAATTGATTATTATATTGAAAAATATGAAAAAATTATTTTACTTATTAGGGACGATGCGAAGAATTTAATTGATTTTTATATAAAAAATAAAAATAATATTACAGTACAATACATTAAAAAAGATAGTCAAATACCACAAAATATATTAAATGACCCTAATGGTGAAATACTATTTCATGGTGTTCATGATCAACACAGGAAAAATTTTACAAAAACGTGTCACAACCCAAACCCCGAACATTTTTGGAAAAATTTTTACATATGCTATGGTATTGATTATAAAACAAGGATTACCCATTTCAATTTAGAAAGAGATTATAAAATAGAAGAAAAAAAATATGAGGATTTTATTGAAAAAAATGGTAAAGATTATATTCTATATCATGAAGATGTACTATCCCCAATCAGTAGAGATTTAAAAATTGAAAAAAATGATAAGTTTAAATATGTTAGTTTGAGTAATTCCACCGAAATATTTTTTGATTATATTAAAATATTAGAAAATGCAAAAAAAATTGAGTTGGTTGATTCTGTTTGGGCAACAATTGTTTATCATTTAGATGCAAAATATGGTATATTTAAAAATATACCAATAAAAATAACATGTCTAAGAAATCATAATGATATGTTTTTAGACCCGATAAAATTAAATAATTGGATAATAGTATGAAAGTAATATCATTTTGTTTGTATGGTAATGACCCATTATATAGTATTGGGGCAATAAAAAATGCTAAGGCGATAAAAGAACTTCTTCCTGATTGGAACTCTATGTTTTTTTGTGCGGATAATGTTGAAGAAAGTGTGATATCAGATATTAAAAAATATGATGGAATTGTAAAAATTATGAACCATAATGAAAGTTTTACTGGTATGTTTTGGAGATTTTTACCAATATCATATGATAATGTTTCTATAATGATGTCAAGAGATTGTGATTCTAGGGTATTTGAAAGAGATGTTTTTGCTATAAGAGAATTTGAAAAATCACATTATAATTACAGTATAATAAGAGATCACCCAATTGGTCACCATTACAGAATAAACGGTGGTATGTGGGGTGCAAAAAAAACTGATTATATTAAAGATATAGATATCTATGTAGAAGAATTTTTAAAATCAAGATTTAATCATATCTACAATACTCCCGAATCAAAAAAAGACTCAATCAGAAATCAAGACCAAATGTTTTTAGGTCAGATTATCTACCCAAACATTGTTTCAGATGCGTTAATACATGACGAATATTTTAGATATGAACCACATTGTATTAAATTAAGTCATGATAGAAAATCTTGTGATTTTGCTTTCATCGGAGAATCAATGGATATAAATGACGAATCTAGGGACGCACCATTACAAAGATTACCAACAAAACAAAGATACTTAGGATAATTATGGAATTGACATACGTTTTTTACTCACACACAGATTTTTTGGACATGTTACAAATTGCTTCTGACTATTCAAAAAAAATTAAAAATAAAATATTATTAATCAATGAAAATAATATTTTATCTGAAGACATAAAAAACAATTTTAATGAAATTATTTTTTATGATGATACTTTACCTTATAGCACTAAACTAGGAAAAGTTTTATCTAATATAAAATCAAAATATATTCTCTTTACTCATGAAGTCGATATTATTTTAGATATTGATAAAGATATTATAGATAAATTGGTAGAATATATGGATTATAAAAATTTAGATAGAATAGATTTGCAACCAAATGCTGGTAATGATAAAGGGGAATATGTTAAAATTTCAAAAAACGAAAAAGTTACTGATTGGATAGATTATGAAAATATATTTGACCCATATAATCAATTAAGTCATGAGGATTGGTACATAGGTGTACACAATAATCCTAGATCATACATTTTTAATGTAAATCCATCAATATGGAAAGTGGAGTCTTTTTTAGAAATATTAACTAAATTTGATGGTAGAACATATAGAAATATTGAATACGATGATGTACAAGATTTTTGTACTAAATTTAAAATATATAATTTATATGCAAGGCATGTATTACAATGTGGTTATCTAAAATGTTTACCATTTTACAAATATCTACATATTACACATTATCAAAGATTATTAAGATTTGATGGTAGTTTTAGAGATGAATTCAACCAATCATATTCTGACGCATCGAAAGAGTATGTAGATATTGTTAATAACTATAATTTAAAAACTGGTAAAAGACCATTTAGTTGATGAAAGTTGCACTATTAATTTCAGGATATTTGAGATCATTTAAAGTTAATGTACCTTTAATTAAAGAAAAAATTATTGATAGATTCGATAATGTTGATGTTTATATACATATAACAAAAAATGAAGGAATTGAAGATAAATATTTAAATAAATATAACGAATATGAAAGTTTTGAATTTTTAAATAAGGTATTAAATCCTAAATGTATTATACACGAACCAAATATAAATTTTTCAAAAAATAAAAAAGAAAATGATTTAATGAATCATTGGTTGAAATATTTTAAAATTAATCAAATAAAAAAAAATAATGAAGAATTATTTGGTGAGTATGATTTAGTAATAAAATATAGACCAGATTTAGAATTAATATCTGATATAAATTTTGATGATATCGAAGAAAATGTTATCTTTATACCTAAAGATAGTAAAATAGATAAAGATAAATTATTAAATGTGGATGATAATTTTATATGTGACATATTTGCATACGGTAAATCTAAGATTATGGATAATTACTTTTCATTTTATGAAAAAATAATTGAATTATCTGAAAAATTTGGATTTGTATCCGAAACTTTATTATTTCATTATCTCATAAATAATAAGATTCAGTATAAATTGATTGATATTGAATATGGTATGATTTTATCTATGTGTAATGTTTTTGCAATTGCTGGTGATTCAGGGTCAGGTAAAACAACGTTGGGTAATATATTGAAAAAATATTTTTCAAATTCAATAATGTTAGAATGTGATAGATACCATAAATGGGAAAGAGGTAATGATAATTGGAAACATTTTACACATTTAAATCCTGAAGCAAATTTTATTACTAAAATGAGTAATGACATATTTGATTTAAAAATTGGTAAAGATATTTACCAAGTAAACTATGACCATAAAAATGGTAAATTTACGGATAAAGAACACATCCAATCAACCGATAATATAATTGTCTGTGGATTACATAGTTTATATTTAGAAAATGAACATTTATATAATTTAAAAATTTTTATGGATACCGATAAAAAATTAAGGACTGATTGGAAAGTTAAACGAGATGTTCATGAAAGAGGGTATGATTTAGATAAAGTTTTAAAACAAATAACCGATAGAGAGACTGATTATATTACCTATGTTGACCCACAAAAATATAAATCGGACATTATTATAAATTTTTATACTGATGAAAACAATAATTTGAAATTAAAAATTTTAATTAAAAAAATTTTTGATATTAAAAAAATTATTAATCAGTTTAATTTTTTTAATATCAAAAATCAAATAATAGATACAGGTGAATTCACTCAAATTTCTTTTACCGAATTTAAAGAATCTGATTTACTCAAAAATTATCCATTTAAATTAAATAATTTTTATGACTATATACTTTATTTAATATTAAATATTAATTATAATTAAAAATATGAATAGCGCCGTTATATTTGCCTCATTTGTACCAAATAAAAGTAGGGTACATATTGGTAAAGAGATATTAGATAAAATAATAGAATGTTTTGGTGATTGTGATTTGTTTGTGGGGGTAAATCCGTCTTGTATAGAATGGATTGAATTATTAGAATCATATAAAGAAAAAATAAATATTTTTTATAAAATAACTGAAGACAATAAAGTTATAAATTCAGATGCATCTGCCTATCAAACCGCATTAAGCTTATATAAAGAAAAAAATTTAACACATGATTTGTTATGGTTTGCACATACTAAAGGAATAACATCAAATAGTCCTCTAAGATATTCAGTGTATAAAATTTTTTTTGAAAAACGAAATGAGATTGAGAATTTATTTAAAGAAAATACCAATTTAGGATTGTTTATGCCTTGGATGATACGACAATTACCTAAAAATAAAAATTACGTTGAAAATAATTTAAAACACATTTTAATTGGGGATAAATTTAAAAAATGTTCTGATTTAACAGGTCATTATACTTTTTATGTTATAAAAGGTGAAGTGATGAAAAATTTTATGAATGATGTAATTCCCGATTTTTTTGAAAAAAATTTACTTACTTTAGGTGTTGAACAAAAGTTTGATATGTATTTTTTTGAAAGGGATTTCCCTATGATAGTAGAAAAATATGGATATGAAACATACCCAAATGATCATTCATGGGCATTAAAATACGAATAACAAATATTAAAAAAAAAATAATAATTATGACTATA
>Ga0222712_10003101_pt1 | contig 18439 bp, 14 predicted proteins | sample C33_657DmetaG_FD_165043 | JGI IMG/M metagenome (GOLD analysis project Ga0222712, IMG submission 165043) | Estuarine water microbial communities from San Francisco Bay, California, United States - C33_657D | ecosystem: Environmental > Aquatic > Marine > Unclassified | place: USA: California...
AAGCCTCGGCTCATCGTGCCGGCGTTTTCGCTGGGGCGAACGACGGACCTCCTGTCGGATCTCTACCTGGTGCTGGCTTCGATGCGCAATGCCGCCGGCATCACCTCCACCGACGTGCCAGTCATCAACGTCAGTTCCCAGCTAGCGGCGCAATATGCCGACGTCCTTGCCGAGTCCTATGCCTCTACCAAGGGCACTGGGGATTTCTCCTGGCTCAATCCGCACTCGCTCCTCGTAAAACTCGGTGGGCTGCCGTTGCTTAAGCGTCTTCTGTCGGCTTCGGCTGAGCCTATGCAGTTGCATGACGCCTCTGACGGCAAGGTCGTCGTCAACTGGGGCGAGGCCACGGATTCCGAGGGGCTTACCATCGTGATCGCAGGCTCCGGCACTTCCATCCAAGGCCGTGTTTGCCGTGAGATCATGGAGCACTCCAAGAATCCTCAAGCGACGGTGCTGCTTTGCGGGTATTGCCCTGATTCGTCCTTGGGCAGTCAACTCCGTGACATTGAGCCTCGCTCCGTGGCGGAACGGGCGGCCATGCCCCCTCTCTCCTTCCGTCTCTCCGAGGCAAAAGGCGGCAAGCCTCGTTTCTGGACCGAGCCTGCCGACTCGGTGAAGATCCACCTCGCTGACCTCTCGCCATACTATTCTGGCCATGCGGATTCCGGTTCGCTGATGAAGTACGCCCTTAGCCTAGGGAAGCCGCTCGATATTCCTATGGACTACATCCTGGTCCATGGCTCGAACAAAGCGCGTTCGCAATTGGCCCGCAAGCTGAAGGATGGGTTGGGCGCAGGCTATAATATCGCCCGTGAGGTCCACTGCCCGTCCGCTAACTACCCGTGGTTCGATGTCGCGGAAAAGAAGTGGTGCTTTGAAGATCTCGGATCTCTGCGGTCTTCAATCCGCGTCAATGTGACCGAGCGCCTCGGGGCCGGCGTTTCTGCCTCTGGAGTAGCCCTTTCCATGTCCCGCGCCCTCGCGCGCCACCTCAAGCTGAAGTCTCCGCAGGTGACAGAAGGGAAGGGCGGCGCGCGTTTCGCGATCGTCGGCGAAATCTCCAAGTCTCGCTTTTCTCACGACGTTCACGTGATCGACCTGGGCAACGGAGACTTCGATCTCCGCGTCGACAGCATCATCGGGAGCTGCCAATCAAACGAGGACTTCAAGGCTCGTTGCTTCCCTTGGGAGATGGCCGTGGCCTCGCTCGATGGATTCGTGGAGCTCGGCTACAAGCCCGTCGGAAAGGAGGAAGAAGTCGTCGAACTAATCCGCACGATCAAAGACCCGGAGCGTACGTTCCCGGTGCTCTTGGTGACCAAGCTCGGGGAGGACAACACGTGCGCCAAATTCCTGAGCAAGTTCCTCATGCTCGAGTCTGGTATCGTGCGTCTGGTGACAGGGCAGGGGCGTATCTTCGGCCGGGACCTGGGCTTGGATGTGCACTCGGGCGTGGGCATCTTCTTTGACGAGCGTCCTGGGTCCACCCCGGTCCAATTCTCGATCCTTCACCCCCTCGACAGCGCCCCGGCCTTCTTAGCCTGTCTGAACCGTCTGGAAGACGCCCGCCGGCTGTCTGAGGCCGCTTGATCCTAGAAAAACGGCATAAAGTGGCAATTTTCACAGAAATTGAACACGCGGCTGCATTATTTGACGAAAATAATTCGGAACTTATTGAGCGGTCTGTTGTTAAATAAATCGCTTCGGCAAGTAAGAATTGCTTGACACCCCCACCCCTTTCTACCTATAACACCCCCATCGAGATCACCCAGAGCAACCACCCAGCCACCTCTTCACCTAACCAATCCAACCCTTTCCTCATGAATACGAACACGACCAGCACCGCCACGACCGCCGCCCAGATCACCGACAGCCGCGAAGCCTTCGCCGAGGCTCGCCTCCTCATCAACGACCGGGACTTCTCCGGAGCCATCGCGCTCCTCACCCCGTTCGCCGACTCGGGAGACCGTAACATCCTCTTCTCTCTCAACTACGCCCTTGAGCGTCGTCGCCTCCCGGGTGACCGCGACCAGTCCCTGGTCTACCTTAAGAAGGCGGCCGAACTCGGTCATCCTAAGGCTACCCAGTTACTGGCCCGCCGCAAGGTGACCCGCCTCATCGGCGGCAAGGGTTACATGAACGACCTGCGCCCCCTGCTCGTCGAGTCGGCCAAGGCGTTCTTCCCCTACGAGGTCGTCACCTCCACCGATCTCGCCGCCTGTGGCATCGTTGAACTGACCGCCGCGGTGGTACTTGCCTTGGAAGAAAACGCCAAGGCCGGCGAACTCCTCGCCCAGACCGCCCTCGCCGTCGTGCTCCTCCATGATGGCACCCCCACGGATGCGTCCAAGGCCAAGGCTCTCCGCCTCCTGCAGGCTTCTGCCGACGACGGCCGCACCGAAGCCATTCGCTTCCTGGGTCGTGCTTATCTGGAAGGCATCCTGATTCCGGCTGACTCCACCAAGGCCTTCGAGATCTTCCGCTACGGCAAGGACCTCGGCTGCCAGGAGTCGCTGCACCGCCTCGCGGAGTGCTACCTCCGTGGCACCGGCGTCGAAGCCGATATCCATGAAGCCGTCCGCCTCCTTAAGGAGAGCACGAAGTCCGGCCATCCGTTCTCGCCCTTCGTCCTGGGTTCCCTCTACCTCGAGGGTACCAAGGTCCCGCAGGACATCACGCTCGGCCGCGATCTCCTCAAACTCTCCGCCTCCCGCCGTTGCGCCCTCGCCGCGGCCCAGCTGGCGCAGTTCTTCCTCTGGAATCCGGCCTACGCCACCATCGGCTATGAGCGCCAGGCCTACGCCGTCATCGCCGGCGAGCTGGGCGACAAGTCCCAGTCCGACGAACTCAAGGGCCTCTCGCTCGACGAGTACTCCCAGCTGATGAAGTCCGTTAAGCTCATCAAGAGCATCACCCCTAACCCCACTTTCTGAACCTTATGGCGTATAACCACCGTCAGGCCGTCATCGCGGCCGAAGATCAAGTCCTCCAACTCGGCCGTATGCTCGAAAAGGGCAGCCTGTCCGACCTAATCCACCCGTCTCACGCCAAGCCCGAAGTGCGCTGGCGCGACGCCGGTTTCGTCATCCTCCGCAACGAAGCGGAAGAGAAGGAGTCCGACGATAAGCTCCGCAGGATCTTCACGCCGCTGGCCCGCGAACTCTCGGGCTTCATGTACCGGATCACGGACGGGGCGATGACCTCCGTCCTCAAGAACACGGACTTTTCCACGTTCTTCGAGCCGGTCGTCCAGATCTTTGCCGATCACATGGTGAAGCCGCGTGGCAAGGGCCCGAAGCCCGGAGCGAATTCCGATTCCGAACCCGCCTGGGAGCTCCTGGCGATGCGTGCAATCATCTCCCACGCGCTTACCTGGCTGAAGAAAGTTAAGCCTAAGGCAGCCCAGCCTGAGGTCGACGGCCTCGTGGAGGACCGCCCAAGCGCTTTTGAGGAATACCTCCGCCGCAAGGCCGAGCGTAGCGCCAACCCGAAGAAGGAAGCCGAAAAGGCCGCCGAGGCTCTCTCAAAGTCAATGGACGAACTCGCTGCCGGCGTCAAAGGCCTGGCGGAGTCCACTTCCCACGAGCTGAAGTACATCGCGGGCATCCCCGGCTACCTGACCCCCAAGGCCTGGTTCCCCCAGCTAAACCCGTTCCTTCGCATCACCGAAAAGCACCTGGAAAAGGTCCACAAGGAGCTGATCCGTCTCAAGGTCGACCCAGCTCCCGCGATGAGTCAGCTCTACGGGCATTATATGGCCCATTGTGGACATCTGGGGGTGGACTCGAAAGGCCCCTCGGACAAGGTGAAGCCTCGCCGCAAGCAATAACCATGTCCGCCGGATTCCTCCAGTCCAAGTACCGCTCGGTCCCCCTCCGCGATCTCATCGTCGGAGGCGAGGACCAGGCGCGTCACGTGATGATCACGGGTCCGGTCGAGCCGCGCGTCAACAAGTCGACCGGTAAGACCTACGGCTCCCTTGCGCTGCAGGCCGAGGGCACGCCCAATGTCGCCCTGATTTCCTTCGGCGACCTCAATCGCGATGGCTCCATCGACTATCCGATGACCCCCACGGTGGCTTACTCGCCGGAGATCCATGACTACGTGGTCCGCCCCGGCGACATCCTCCTCCGTGGTCGCGGTTATGTTGGTTCCGACAAGGTTGCGGTAGCCGTGTACATCGACCGCGAGGTCCATGACAAAGCCCTGAGCTCCTTGCGCAAGGACGCCCATGAGGTACATTACGCCTTCAACTCCTCGCTTCTCCGCATTCGTCTCCAATGCGACAGCATCAACGATGCCCCGAAGCTCGATCCGGAATACCTGGCGGCCTACATCAACTCCCCGGAGGCCCAGCGCTACCTGACCAAGCATAATCAAGGCGGTCTCGTCGCCGGAGTGAGCAAGTCGGACGTCCTTGGGCTGCCCGTAATGCTTCCTCCCCTTTCCGAGCAGAAGCAGCTCGTCCAACTGATACGTGCCCAGGCCGAATACGCTCGAGTCTCTGCTCGCCTCAGCGAGTGCTACGGCCTTCTGGCCAATCACACCTTCAAGCTTTCCTGATCATCTCTTTCCGAATCTATGAGCAAATCCTCCACCAAAGTCACCCAGGACCAGATCAATGCGGCTGCCTGGAAGGCCTGCGACACCTTCCGCGGCGCGGTCGATCCGACCCAGTATAAGGACTACATCCTGGTGATGCTGTTCCTGAAATACATCTCGGACACCTGCAAGGCGCGTACCGACGAACTGATCGCCAAGTATGGCGACGATAAGGTCCGCCTGACCCGCGCCCTTGAGCGCGAGCGCTTCCAGCTTCCCACCGGTTCCTCCTTCGGCGAACTCCATAAGGCTCGCGGCGAGTCCGACATCGGCGAACGTATCAACAAGGCGCTCGAGGCGATCGAAGACAAGAACCGCTCGAAGCTTGAAGGGGTGTTCCGCAACATCGACTTCAACAGCGAGACGCTCGGCCGTCCGGCCGAACGCAACCGCCGCCTGAAGGCCTTGCTCGAAGACTTCGCCAAGGATGAGCTCGACCTCAGCCCTGGCCGCGTCGACGTCGACGTCATCGGCGAGTGCTACATCTACCTGATCTCGCAGTTCGCGTCCGACGCTGGCAAGAAGGCGGGCGAGTTCTACACGCCTGCGGTGATGTCTCGCCTGCTCGCTAAGCTGGCCGCCCCGCAGAAGGGGATGACGATTTTCGACCCGGCCTGCGGTTCGGGCTCTTTGCTCCTCGAGGCCGCCAAGCAGGCCGATGAGAAGGACTTCGCGCTGTTCGGCCAGGAGGTCAACGGCTCCACCTGGGCGCTGGTGCGCATGAACATGTTCCTACACGGCCAGGACTCGGCGGTCATCAAATGGTGTAACACCCTTACCGCCCCCGAGCTGGTCGAGAATGGTCGCCTGATGCAGTTCGACCGCATCGTGGCCAACCCTCCGTTCTCCCTCGATAAGTGGGGCTTCGAAGAGGCCGAGAACGACCGCTTCAATCGCTTCCACCGTGGCGTGCCACCTAAGTCCGTCGCCAACTACGCCTTCGTTTCTCATATCGTCGAGTCCCTGAAGCCAGGCTCCGGTAAGGCCGCGATCATCGTGCCTCACGGCGTGCTCTTTCGTGGTGCCGCCGAAGGGCGCATTCGCGAAAAGCTGATCAAGGAGAATCTGATCGATGCCGTCATCGGCCTGCCCGCCGGCATGTTCAGCTCGACCGGCATCCCGGTGGCCATTTTGGTCATCGACCGTAGCCGCGAGCAGGGCGGGGCGAACGCCAAGCGAAAGGACGTCCTCTTCATCGACGCCTCCCGCGATTACCTCGAAAACAAGAAGCAGGTCACCCTGAGCGATGCCCAGGAGAAGCGTATCACCGATGTCTACGTCTCCCGCGAGGCTATCGAGAAGTATTCCCACGCCTCGACCTTCGACGAGATCAAGGAGAACGACTTCAACCTGAACATCCCGCGCTACGTCGACACCTTCGAAGCCGAAGCCGTCGTCGACATCGCCAAGGTCCAGCAGGAGATCCTCGACCTCGAGAAGAAGCAGGCCGAGCTCCGCGTGAAGATGAACCAGTATCTGAAGGAGCTGGGGCTTTGATGATGAAGGGTCCGCAAAAAGTATTGTTGTCCAAACTAGGCACCCTCAAGAAGGGCGGCGCCATTCTTCGCGAGAAATTGCGCCCAGAAGGGGCAGCGGTTATTCTCTATGGCGATATCTACACTAAGTATTCCGAAATTGTAACTAGGATGGTTTCTCGGGTAGATCCCTCTGCTGTGGTTGATGGCGTGCGACTTAATGATGGTGATATTATTTTTGCCGGATCGGGTGAAACTGCCGAGGAAATTGGAAAGTGCATCGCCTACGTAGGCAATGAGGAGGCATACGCCGGCGGCGACGTTGTTATTCTAAGCAATCATGGCCAGGACGCTCGTTACCTCGGCTATGCTCTAAATGCGGAAGATGCCATTCGGCAAAAGATGCGCCTCGGGCAGGGCAGTTCAGTCATGCATCTTTATAGGGACGATGTGGGCAGTATCCAGATCCCCCTCCCGCCGCTCGCCGAGCAGCGCAAGATCGCTGAAATCCTCCGGACCTGGGACGAGGCCATCGAAACCGCCGAAGCCGAACTTAAGGCCAAGCATGAGCGTAAGCAGTGGCTAATCGCGAAGGTACTGACGTCTTCTAGCAATGAGGCAGGGGCTGTAGGCGTGAAAAAAATGCCAACAGAAAGATTGGGTAAACTGTGCGATATTTGTACCGGGAAAAAGGACGCAAATGAAGGCTCGCCGGACGGAGTATACCCTTTCTTCACTTGTGCTGAGAGGCATGGCTTCAGCGAATCATACTCCTTCGATACCGAAGCAATCTTGGTTGCAGGAAACGCAAATATCGGGCGAACAAATTATTATAAAGGTAAGTTCGAAGCATACCAAAGGACTTATGTTTTAATGGGCTTTCGAGGTGTTGATGTCCCATATTTGTACTCTCTTTTGAGTGCCAAGCTCGAACTAGACTTAAAGAATCAGGCGCAACGCAGTGCTATGAGCTATATCAGGCTTCCGATGCTGGAAGATTATCAAATCCCACTGCCGCCACTTGCTGAGCAACGTAAAATTGCGGAAATCCTCAAGTGTGCCGATATGGATATCGGCTCAGTCGATAAATACTTGGAATCCCTCCGCGCCCAAAAGCGTGGGCTCATGCAAAAGCTGCTGACCGGCGAAGTCCGGGTCGCGGCCTAACTTTATAATAATGACGAACAAACGAGAAATCCCGGCGACGACGGAGGTCCATACCTCCCACGTGCCGGCTTTGGTGATGCTGGCCGCGATGGGCTGGGAAATCCTACCCCAGGCCGAATGCGAAAGCCTTCGCGGCCGCACGTCCCGCGTGCTGCTGGAGTCGGTGCTCACGGATCATCTACTCAAGATCAACCGATTCACGTATCGGGGTAAGGAATACGCCTTCGATGCCTCCGACGCCGCGGATGCGATCCGTCAGCTCCGTCCGGACCCCACTGTCCAGCGTGGCTTGGTCGGCACGAATCAGATGCTCCACGAGCGCCTGGTCCTAGGCGCGACGATTTCGAAGACGGTCGATGGCGATAAGAAGAGCTACACGATGCGCTTCATCGACTGGGATAATCCAGAGAACAACCTTTTCCAGGCTACCCCGGAGTTCTCGGTCGACCGTAACGACGGCAAGGGCACGAGCCGCTGCGATATCGTTCTCCTGGTGAACGGCATCCCGTTCGGGGTCATCGAAAACAAGGCTTCTGGTGTGGAAATCATGAAGGGCGTCCGCCAGCTGATCTCCTACCAGTCCCCGGCCGCCATCGCCCCGCTGTTCCATACGGTCCAGCTATTGCTAGCAATGAAGGGCAACGAGGCCCTCTACGCCGCCGTCGGCTCCGGCCGTAAGTTCTGGCTGAAGTGGCGCGAGCATCATGACGATGCTGCTATCGGTGGCCTCATCAATCGTCCTCTTTCCGACGTCCAGCTGAAGAACCTCTTTACGGGTGACTTCGCCGGCGCCCGTAAGACCTACGAACAGCTTCGCGCTGCAGGGGTCGTCGCAGTCACCGAACAGGACCGTGTCCTCCACGCCCTCTGCCGCAAGGAGCGCATCCTGGAGCTGGCCCGTACGTTCTCCCTCTTCGACGACGGTAAGCGTAAGATCGCCCGCCATCAGCAGTTCTTCGGCGTCAAGGCGGTCATCGAACAGATGAAGCAGCGTGACAGCGAAGGCCGCCGTAAGGGCGGGGTAGTCTGGCACACCCAAGGGTCCGGCAAGTCCCTGACGATGGTGATGCTGGGCAAGGCCCTCGCTCTCGATCGCGAGTTTGAGAACCCGCGTCTGATCATCGTGACCGACCGCACGGAACTCGACGTCCAGATCAAGCAGACTTTTCAGAACTGCGACCGTCTCGTGCGCCATGCCGGCACGGGCGCCGAACTCCTCGCGATGATCAAGGAGAAGACGACCGACGTCATCACGACGGTCATCAACAAGTTCGAAACGGCGGTGGAGCGCTCCGCCGGCTTCAAGGACGAAGACCCGAACATCATCGTGCTGGTCGACGAAAGCCACCGTACCCAGCACGGCGCCTTGGCGACCAACATGCGGCGCCTGCTCACGAAGGCCTGCTACGTCGGCTTCACGGGCACCCCGGTGCTTTCTAAGGAAAAGCCGACCATCGGCCGATTCGGCGGTATCATCCGCCCGACCTATACCATCGAGGACGCAGTCAAGGACGGTGCGATCGTGCCCCTGATTTACGAAGGCCGATTCGTCGCCCAACACGTCCAGAAGGAAAGCGTCGATGCCTGGTTTGAAAAGGAGTCGGCCGGCTTGAGCGACAACCAGATGGCCGACCTGAAGAAGAAGTATTCCCGGATCAACATCCTCGGTCAGACCGGCCCCGCTATCTATGCCAAAGCGAGGGACATCTCCGAGCACTACCATCGTGTCTGGAAGGCTAGCGGGTTCAAGGGCCAGGTAGTCGCCCCGAGCAAGGCGGCTGCTATCCGTATGAAGGAGATCTTCGATGATCTCGGTCAGATCAAGTCCGAGGTGATCATTTCCGGTCCGAACGTCCGCGACTCCGGAGACGATATCGAAGAGGAAGGCGTCCCGGACAGCAGCGACGTGGTCAAGGTCTTCTGGAAGCAGATGATGGACAAGTATGGCGATGAAACGGCTTACAACCGCGAGATCGTGAAAGCGTTCAAGGGTGACGGCGGCCTAGACGTGGTCATTGTAGTCTCTAAGCTCCTCACCGGCTTCGACTGCGACCGCAACGCGGCGCTTTACATCTGCAAACCACTGACGGAGCACAACCTCCTCCAGGCCATCGCCCGAGTTAACCGCAATTGCGAGCTCCCGATGCCGGGAGGCGGACTCGACGAGGACGGCGAACCAGTGACGATTCAGAAGCGCTTCGGCTATATCTACGACTACGAAGGGCTGCTGGGCGACCTCAACGAGGCCATGAACACCTACAAGGCGCTACAGGGTTTCGACGAAAACGACCTCAAGGGAGTGGTTAAGCCGATCAAGGAGGTCATTGATGAGCTTCCTGGCGCGCATCGCCGTCTGCTCGACCTGTTCAAGCCAGTGAAGAACAAGCTGGATCATGAGCAGATGGAACAGCACCTCCGCGATGATGAGGTCCGTAAGGAGTTCTCGAAGCGTCTGGCCGACTTCGCCCGTCTGATGGAGCAGGCCCTCGGTTCCGAGAAGGTCTACGACTACTTCGATGATAAGCAGATGGAGCAGTTCCGTGGGGACTGGGTCCGCCTGAAGAACCTGCGACGTTCCGCGGCCCTACGCTACCAGGACTCCATCGACATGCGTGAGTATGAGCCGCGCATCCTGCAGCTTTTGAACGACAACGTCGCGGCCGACCCAGCCAAGATGATCATCAAGCCGATCGACCTGAGCGTGAAGGGCGCCGTCGAGGAAGCGGTCGCCAAGTATGGCGTCGCCTCCGGAACGGGTGCTGGTGAGACCGCCCGCGCGAAGGCCGATCGTATCGAACGCTCTGCTAAGAAGTATATCCGGGATAAGCTGGAGCAGCACGACCCGGCTCTGGCCAGGAAGTTCTCGGAGATGATCGAGGAGGCTCTGCTGGCTTATGCCCAGAAGCGCCTCGACGACCAGCAACTCGCGGAAGCCCTGGCCAAAATAACGGAAGACATGGTCGAAGGACGTCGCGATGAAGCTCTGCCTGACGGCGTGCGTACCGATGCTGATGCCGCAGCCTTCTACGGCCTCATCCTCCCCTATGTCGCCGACCTCAAGGGCGCCGGCCAGGAGGCCAACAAGGTTTCCGCCGAAATTGCGGTCAAGGTGAAGGAACTCCTCCTGAGCCATCGCATCGTACGCTTCTGGGCCAACGACGAAGCGCTCAACCGTTTCAAGGGAGCCTTGGACGATTACTTCTTCGACGACGTGGGCCGCAAGATGGGGATCAAGATCCCCGTCCAGAAGCTCGACGAACTCCAAGACTCGCTTCTCAAGACCGCCCAGCGTCGCTTCCCGGATGCCTGATTACGTCCTCCGTACGGAACTCGACGGCAAGCGCCTCGATTGCCGTCTAGTATTCTCACGTCGCAAGACCCTCCAGCTGGAGGTCCTACCTGACATGTCCGTGCGCATGATCGCACCCGAAGGCACCAAGCCAGAGGTGTGTATGAAGATGCTGAACAAGCGCAGAGACTGGGTCCGCACCCAGCTGCGCTATTTTAGCCAGTTCCACCCTCTGACCAAGCCCCGCGAATATGTCTCCGGTGAAACGCACCTCTTCCTAGGTCGCCGCCTGCGGCTAAAGGTAGTCAAGGGCTCAGCCAGAGGCGTGAAGGCTACTAGGCAGCACCTGACCGTCTGCGCTGGCCTATCGTCGTCCGCACGGCTCGTGGAGGCTGAGCTCTGGCAGTGGTATCGAGGGCAAGCCGCAGACCTATTCCAGGAGCGCATGCTGGGCTGTATGGTAAAGCTCAACATCCCGAAGAACGATGGACCCAAGTCCCTCATTGTGCGCCGGTATAAGTCTCGCTGGGGTTCGATGAGCGCGGACGGAGTCATGGGTCTCAATCTGGACCTCATCCGGGCCCCGATCGAGTGCATCGACTACGTCATCATCCACGAGCTCTGCCACCTGCGCTTCCCGCATCACGGCCCGCGCTTCTGGGATCTGCTTGAGCGAGTCATGCCCGACTGGCGTAAGCGCAAGGCGAAGCTCGAACGCCTCACGGCCTAATTATTATAAATCTCCAAAGAGAGTTATAAGGTTCTTGTAGGTGTACCACTTGACACATCGGACCGCCTGGGTATACCTACGCTTGTTCCTGCAGTTCAGGGTCGTGGCTGTCGCCGCTGATCCTTCACCCCTGCGAGACACGAATAAAATAAGATACCATGAGTAGCAAGTACGTCAAAACGTCTGAACCGACTGCCTTCGTGCAGTTCTTCAGCATCCGCAACATCAGCAATCCGGACGATAACAAGGCCGGCCGCAAGGTGTTCGTGGCACAGGTTCCCATCGATCAGATCGTTGGGATCAACACGGACGAAAACGTCCGCAACTACACCGGCGAGTCCCGCAAGACCGAGGTGCATCGTAAGATCCTAGAGACGCTCCAGAGCGGCTCGGAGCGATTCTCGGTGCTCAACGGAGGCATTGTCGTCGTGACCGATGAGGCCACGATCGACGAAAAGACCCAGTCGGTCACCCTCCGTTGTCCGAGCATCATCAATGGCGCTCAGACCCAGGGCGTGATCAAAGACTACATCGAGGCGCTGAAGAAAGACGGCATCCCCGTTCCGCGCATCTATGTTAAGGTCGAGATCATCGAGACCACCAGCGAGGAGCTTCGCCGCGACATCACTATCGCACGAAATCTCCAAAATAAGGTCCAGATGCTATCCATCTACGGCGTCCAGGGCGTCTACGAAGATCTCGCTGACTCCATCGCTAAGGGGCTCAAGTCTAAGTACATCCTTCAAGAGTCCGAGGATCAGACTGGTGACGAGTACATCCCCGTTGATAAACTCGTGCAGGTGCTCATTGCGCTGACGCCTATGAGCTTAGGCATCCCCGATCAGGACGATAAGGTGAATCGTGCCTTCTGTTACAGCGCCAAGGCCAAATGCTTGCGTTTGTACCAGAGCATTTGGACTGCGATCGACGACCAGAAGGAAGATCCCCAGTTCCGGGCAACTTGTAAGAAGATCTACGGTTGTTATCAGGATATTGCCCCGTTTGCCTGGATGCTCTATCGTCGTTGGCAAAAGCATCCCGCTTTCAAGAAGCATATCCGTCCGGATGGCGAGAAGGGGGACGGTTTCGACCGCAGTCATATCTCCGAAAAGAAGGGAGACGGCTTGCTTGTGTCCGACGGCATCTTGTTCCCGATCCTTACCGCCCTTTCGAATTACGTAGTTCCCGTAAATGGGAGCTGGGTGATTGATATTCCTGATGGCGTTGAGGAGGGCCTTGTTGATGCGGCCATGTTCGCCTATAACACGTTCTCGGAATCCAATCCCCAGACAATGGGTAAAGACCGGTCTGTGTACGCCTACATCAACAAGCACCATAAGCGCTAATTAGAGGCTCGTAAAATGGTAAAGGCGCCCTTCGGGGCGCCTTTTTTGTGCATGTTTGAATAATGGCGAATCGTCACGACTAGAGAAGTTCATGGGAATAGGCATAATTAGCGTATGCTGATTACCGGAAATCAGTCGTATCTAGATACCCTCGAGGATGAGGTGGGGCAGGCCGTCAGAGGCATCGATTATACGGTCAATCAGACCCAGCACCGGAAGAATAAGCAGGCCATTGTGGACGCACTTCAGATGGGGGAATTTGAGGTGTTTGGCTTCCGGAAGCAGCGCATGGGTCTAGAGCAAGTAAACCAGTCGGTTCTGATCAAAATCGGACCTAAAAAGCGCGGACATCTGGCCGCCTACCGCGGAAGCTGGGTGCGGGTAGTCTGGCTCAGCACTTACGGCGGCTACACGATGAATTGTGCCGTGCAGAGGTTGACGCTTTCGGAAGCAGTCGAGAGCAGCCTGATTCCTTGCGGACCATATACCAAGGAACAGTTTACGGAAGAAGTCGCAGCTAGGTATCCCTACGGTCACGCAATCGTCGATGATCAGAGAATGATGAGGCTTAAGGATGGGCGTTGGATCAGGTCAACCCCCACGCCCGCTGCCCTCAGGGGCGAGGAGACCGATGAAATCCCCGATGGCTGGCATGGATACCTGCCAGATTTTGGCTCTTTCAGGAAGCACGCCGGCCGCTGGGTGAGCCTCATGGTCACTCAGGCAGAGTATGACGATGGCGCCGGGCTGGAGCTCCCGTTGGGAACCGTCATCTATGTTGAAGGCACTCACAGAAAAGTGCGCACGGAAAACGGCTGGAAGGATACAAAAAAATATTAGGATTTCATCTCCAGGCTCGTTGCGAACTCACCCCATCTAGGCATAACTATTCTCATGTGCGGCAGATATAGCGGTGTGGTCCATGAAGTGGCGACGGCGGTCTCTGAAGAAGAGCGTCAGGCCTTACGGAAGCTTCTTCGAAAGCCTGGTGCAAGGGATGAGTTCATCCGTCGGTTCGAGGCTTCCGGCGGCAGCAAGGCGGAGGTCGATAGAATCGTCAAGGAGGGGGACATGGCGACTTTCTGTGGCTTCCTGGTGGCCGCAGGGCCCACGATGCGGGTCGAATGGGAAGTCCGCGATAGGACCGACCTCGTTTACGAGTGTAAATCGGTAGCGCTCTACGTCTTTGCGGATTCATGGTTGGTGTCAGTTAATGGCTCAAGGCTATCCACGGCCGTATCTTACTCGACGCCACGTAAGGCTATCGCGTCCCACGAAGGTAAACTTGAATTCAAAACAGAAGACTCATGGTGGCGGCCGCCTTGCGGTATTTACCGGTCGATGCGTTCACCGGAATGCATGGATCTTATCGCTGCAAAGGTCGCCGACGAAATCGTCTCCAAGCTGACGGACTTGCATAACCCAATCGCCCATGGTGATCTCCCCCAATACGAGTTCCTGTGGGGCGAGGTAGAAGCGGATGTTCCGCACTTCGATTCTTGCCACGACGAGGTGGGCAAGGCGGTCCGTAAGGTTCAGACGATCAAAGCCACCAAGGGAAAGAAAGAGAAATACCGAAAGGCGTCGCTAAAGCTCAAGGATTTGATGAAGACCAAGGGCTATCAGCAGCTGATGTTCCGTCGAGGAGAGCCTGGATTTCGAGGCGTGGCCGACTCCGTCATCAAGCGCGTCGGCTTAACGGCTAAAGGAAACTTGCTCCGCTATCGGGGTAAATGGATCCGCATGTTCTATGACGAGCAGTATGGGTTTAACCTATTCCTCCTGGTTCAGGAAATCGAGATGCCTAGGTCAATCTCGCGCGAGCTACTTAAGGCCGTTGGTCCTTACGAGAAGGGCGAGCTGGAGGACTGGCAAGGTAGCCGGGTTCCACCGCATAGGGAAGAGATGGAAGTCGATGGAAAGAAGTGCCGCTTCAACGGCGAAGAATGGGAGCCTTACGAAACCCAATGAGCTCTAATATGGAACCAGTTTGCCCAAGGCTATCAAATCACCCGTACGACGACCCGGCGCATGACCCTGCTGGGAAGATGATCCAGGAAGCCTTCGCGCAGCATGGCGCAAAGAATTACCGCGAGATCAAGCGGCGGCTACGATTGAACCTCTGGAGGCTCGGCTACGTCTTCCTGCCCGTAAAGCATGGCCGCTACTCGATGGGATACCTAGGGGACTCGATTCTCATGCACATGATTCCGAAGAAGCGGGGAATCCTGGGCCCGCTTGCCGGAAAGTGGGTACGCATCATCCACTTTGACTCCGGTGGCCTGACCATGGGGTGCCTGGCCGGAGAGGTGCACATGCCTGAATCAGTCGAGAAGACCTTGGTTCCCCGGGGAACGGAATTCAGCAAGACAAATGCCTCGCCTCAGCTCCTGGCCTATCTCGCCACCCAACAAAAGGAAGTCTACGTCGGAGGCGTTAAGCATGTCCCGATCAACGGCAGCATGGTTTCGACCCGGCTATCGAAGAGGGAATTCGTTGCTCGTCGTGCCGAAGATTACCCTGAAGCCGATCATGTCCTGCTTAAGCACGGTAGGATTAGGCGAGGGAAGGACGGTAAGTGGACCTTGTATCCCTCCGATGAAACCGGGAAGCGCTTTGTCCACCAAGGCGAACTTCATGAGTTCGAGTGGCTGCCGATCGGCGCCTTGGTCGAATGCCACGAGAAGGACAAATTCCCGCGCTACGTCCCAGGCCACGAGTTCCGCATGGAGAGAACTGTCGATGGCTGGAAGCGCCTGGATGAGTGGAGCACTTAAATGCCAGCAATGGTCTAAAGATCAAACAAAGCAAAATTGATGCGTATCACACTTGGCCGGTATCATCCTGATGACACATTGGAGCATTTCCGCCCGCGGCTAGATCCGGCGTGGGAATTGGTCTCCATGGGGAGTTGGTCTCAGTCGCCGTGCCACGGCGGAGAGGTGACTTACTGGCTAGCGAACCCTCAGTCTGGCCTGTGGTTGCTGCAGGTGGGGGCATGGACAAAGGATGAGGATCAATACAACGAACCGACAGATTATAATCGAATCGTGGCGGTGGGGGAGGATGCAGCCCCTGGCCTGAAGGCCAAGCAGGTGGCGCGCTTGCTCTATGAGGCTTGGGTGGCGAGCAAGCAGGGGCATGCCATCGAGGAACAGCGTCATGCCGGTCTATTGGACCTGGATCCCGACCCCACTGCACCCGAGCCCGAGGATGTCTTGGCCGCCTTGTCCGATGACGCGGCCCGGCGACAAGCCGTCGCTGATGATGTGGCGAAGCGCTATAAAGAGTTCTCCGATATCCCCGCCACCGAACTTGCTGAACTCTTGGGAATCGTCCCCGGCGAATCCGCCGAACGGATTCATCTCTGCTCGATCGATGAGGACGCCACGGCCGAGTGGCTGCAGGAGGAGCTTTCGCAAGGGGAGGGTGACGGGTCGAATATGTTGGAGAAAGTCCTCTCAGCCACTCGATGCAAGGCCCTGAGTCGGTACCTGACGAAGGTCGAGGAAGGCGAGGACGTCGATGACTTCGCCGTGACACCGCGGGAACTCAAGAAACTCGCCCCTCTACGCGCCCGCCAGCGCCTCGAAGAAGGCGAGATCGACCTTGCATGGTCTTACGACTCGGCCCTCGCCCCCGACGGCACCAAGCTCACCTTCGTCTTCGACATAGGCGAAGACGGCGAAATCGAAGACTGCCGCTTCACTCCATACGACCGGCCCAAACTCCCATGCCCCGACGACTACGTCTGGGAGTAGCCTTCCAGGGGCACTCTCAGTCAACGGGGTCAGACCCCAATGTTGGCCTTGTTGCCATGATGGGTGTAAATTATACTTTATTACTATGTCTAACTACAGAGGGCTGACAGGGCCGGGTTCACACGGTTTCCCGGGGTGGCCTAGCAAGGTGCACGGGGCTCCGTCTGGCGGCGGCCGTCATAACGCCCCGTCTGGTGGTTGGCCTTTGGGTTCACCTCCGCCTGGTGCCGCGCCGTTATGTGCCAGCGCACCAAGTTCTAATTTCGACGTCGAGGGCCAGCGGCTGATTCCTGATGGAATCATTAATGCGGAAGGGTCGCAGTATATCGTTTCAATGTACTACCAGTGCACGGGGAATCGAAGCTTTGAGTGCCATAACCTCGAGGTTCAGTGCAAGGACGACGAACACCGGGAATACTTGAACGGCAATATGCCCTTTGAACTCATCTACATGATCGTCACGGCGGCAAACCCAGGTGAAGCCTACGACCGACTGATCCATACTAACCCCGAGTTACCCTTTACGGCCTTCTATGGAGAGCGTGCGTGGTTCAAGCCCATTGGCTCCTGACTAAATAATCCTCATGGAGACGCAACGGGGTTAGGGCACATTTTGGCTGGGCGGTTACCCCACTCTGAGCGGGGTGCCGGCAGTAAACCACCGACTTTTTGGTATCTTTAATCTAGAGATGGAATGTCCAAATGCTGCCTCATGGCAGTCCCGCCAAGGCATAGCCCTATTCTATCCTTAAAGGCAGCAAGTAAGGTCGCTGACGTCTCATTTGATGAAGATAAGGACGAAAGATCCGTCAAGATACACCGCATGCACGGTCTTAATGCGGAATGAATACGACTTCTTGGAGCGATTTCCAATCAGGGAGATTTCAATGTCGGACACGAAGCAATGCCCGCGTGTCTCCTGGCTTATTACCTTAAGGGCTGTCATCTCGCCAGGTTCAAAGGTGTATGAATCGTAAGTGCATCCGACGAGTGATTTGTACAGCAGGTCCGGGCTTAGTGACATCCTCGTTCTGGTGCAGCGCTCTTCTTGCTCGGTGATGATTTCGCTAAAGATCTGCGAGGCGGTAGGAAGGTCGCTAGCCGCGGCGCCTCCAAGCGCTTCCATGCAGGTCGTAGGGCGATTTAAAATGACCTTTTCCAGCTGGGCATAGGCTTCAACACTCTGGGTGTAGTTGGATACATATGTACCAGCTGACTGGACGCTGGATCGGAATAGTTCACGCATCCGTGCATCACTCTCATTACTGTCCTTTGAGCTAAGTTGGTTGGCCAAAAGCTTACCGATAAATTCCAGCGCCGCCCCTCTCACGTCGGGCTCCCTGATGCCGGGTACAATTGAGAGCTGCTTAAGGCGCGCGATTTTCATGTCTCCTGCCATCTTAACAATCTCCGGGTTTATGCCTTCTGGTTTCAATGAACTTAGCCGGTTGGCAGAGCTCGAGATATTCTGGGCGAAAGACGGTTGGACACGCTGTACAATCTGAGCGTTACTTCCAGACGAGCCGTAAAGAGCATCGGCGATGGTTTGTTCAGTGGCTGCTATCACGCTCGGCCGTAAACCAGCTTCGAGAGCGCTACGGTAATAGCTCCTGTCCTTGTCGGATATCCCCGCTTGCTTGCTGCAGCCGGAAAAAATCATGACGATGAGTAATACTGGGGCCAAGATATACCTCATTAGAGTGTGCGGCATTTATGTTATTAATATCGTAAAATAGCCCACATCAAGACGTAAGGCATCGCATCCAAGGGCGACAATGGGTCTAATTCGCGGTCTCGCCATTACTTGAAAGGTTCCGATACTAAACAGGCAGAAAGAGACGATTTGTTGTGAGTTAGCCTAAGTAACTCAGAACGGGGTTGGACCTAAATATTCCCGTGAGGCTGCCCCGGAAGCTCAACGGGTCTTCGGACGGAACGCCGCTACTTTTTCTTTTGCCTCCTTGATCTCGGAGGGGCTCATGCGCTTTTCCGCCATCTCGCGGAGCTTGGCGGTACCGACTCCTCCCCCGGCCGTTGACAAGGTGAGCCACTTGTAGGCCTCAATATCG
>Ga0222712_10003102_pt1 | contig 18438 bp, 13 predicted proteins | sample C33_657DmetaG_FD_165043 | JGI IMG/M metagenome (GOLD analysis project Ga0222712, IMG submission 165043) | Estuarine water microbial communities from San Francisco Bay, California, United States - C33_657D | ecosystem: Environmental > Aquatic > Marine > Unclassified | place: USA: California...
GCACAACAACCTTACACTGCCACCTACCAAGCTCGTCCTGCGCACCTTCACGACCGACCTGTCGGCCGAAGCGGTGAAGCTCAAACTGCAGCGGATCGTCGAGGAGTCGCCGCTGTTCAACACGTCCTTCCTCAACGGGGAATGGGCTGAGGACACCCGCATCGGCGGCTTCGACCAGCACGGCGACATCCTCATCCGCCATCGTTCGGAACGGGCCAAGCACGAGCTGACCATCGAACACCGCGCCGGGGACGAACCCCTGATCGTCGAGATTGTCGCGGCCTTCGGCATGGCGCTGACGCGCCGCCCCACCCTGCCCGTCCCCGGCATGAACCGCCCCCGCGGCATGGCCTACTTCTTCGAGATGATCCAGGGTAACCGCCTGAGCTCCAAGATCGTCGTCACCGACGCTGTCGTCGAAGCCGCCCATGACCTACGCTTCGAGGACTACCGGATGGCCCGACGCGCCCTGGACTTCCTGGCCAAGCTCCGTGAGATCAGCCGCAAGTACCTTACTCAGGATGAAGCCACTCAGATGGCCTACCACCTGGCTCAGATCAACCATCCCGAGCCCAAGGTCTGCCTCTTCGAGGGCAAGAAGGTGTTCCTGCCTAACCAGATCACCATCAAGCCCGAGAAAGACGGCCCGCACCTGACCCTGCACTTCACGAAGCTGCCGAAGGGGAAGATATTGGTGGGGTGGGCGGAGGAGACGCCGTTCTAGCCGGCGGAGCCGGCGCAACACTAGTTGATCGGTTGATCAGTGGGCCAGTTGGCCAGAGCGGACAACTAGTTGGCCGGTTGACAAGTTGACAGGTGGACAAGGGAGGCAAAGCGAGGACAAGAGAGACACAGTGCAAAGGTGCAAATCGGAGCGGTGATCCTGTGCAAAGGTGGGCGCGGCGGAGCCGCGAGGGGGCACGTGGGCACGGTGACACGGGGGCATGGGGCATACATCGAGGACACGAGGGCCGGAGGACACGAGGGCCGGACAGTGTCAGTGCAAATGTGCAAATCGGCCTGCGGCCTGTGCAAAGGTGCAAAAGTGAGATTACACCGTTTCGGGTGGCGGGTGGCAGCCTCGGGTGGCAGGTGGCGGGAAGATTTTCGCGAGGTAGGGTCGGGACCGCGTCACGACATAGCTGCCTTTCTGCGTCTCCAACCGCTAACCGCTAACCGCCGATACCTGAATCAGGTAGGGGCGCGACGGTGTCGTGACCGGGGGAATCGCGCAGACGGGGTCAGACACGTTCAGCATTCCGAACGAAGTCAGACCCCACTGCGCGGCGGACGAGTAGGCCGATGCGTCCCTACCCGATACAATAACCTGCCACCGGCCACCTAGAGCCGTCACCAGTCGCCCAGAAAGTTAGTGCGGCAACCAGGGCAGCACTTCATGCTTCACCCATCAACAGCTCAACCGAACAGAAGCGTAAAGAGCTTCCAGGCTCCGTAAGCAGCTAAGGCGAAAAAGACGAAGACCGGCCAGGTACAGCCGTCGTCCTTCTTGCGCTTCTTCTTAGCCTTACGGCTGGCGCCACCCGATGGGGCATCTTCATCCCGATCATCCTCGGAATCATCCGGCTCAACGGTTTCGGCCTTGATGCCATCCTTGGATCGGCGACGGGGAATCCGTTCGGACATCTTACGGAGCCAGGATTCGGGGCGGTCTTCAGGCTTTTCGGGCTTCATGATGGGCTTGCCTTAGGGTTGTATCCAAATTCAGATGAATCATACGATTATTCAATAACTTTTCGCCATGGCCAATAACCCGAGAAAAAAAGACGCCAGCCTCCTCAACGATGCAACGATCCTGAAGGCCGTCGAACTGGCCAACGCAGGCGCCCGGATCATCCAAGTGAGGTCCCATGAACGGGAACGCGTCCGACAGCTGGCCCAAGCCATCGTCGACCATCCAAAGTCGACTCGCGGATTCAAGCACGCGCACGCATGGACCGCCTCCTCGGTACCCGTTCGGCTGGATAACGGAAAAAACCTCGTGCCTATGTCCTCCGAGCCAAGCATCGCGAAGCAGCTGATCGCGGACGTCCGGAACACATTCGACGTCTGGGTCTTCGAGGACTTTCACCACTTTTTCAGCCCACAGATTGATTTCACGGAAACGGTCCAAGCCATCGACTTCCTGAGAGTCGTCGCGTCCGGAAAAGAAACCGCCACCCTCATCATCATATCCGGAGCCTCTTCATCGATACCGAACGAGCTGCTCAAGGACATTCAAGTCATCGACCTGCCGCTTCCCGACCTACCCATCCTAGCCCACATCGCCAGCGAATGCACCGGACTCCCCTCTTCCAAGATCGACGAGGAAACCCTGGATGCAGCCCGAGGACTCACTGCCAACGAGGCCCGCCGAGCTTTCCTGAAGGCATGGCAGAGCACGGGCAAACTGGCCGGCCGGGAGTCGACCAAGCTCATCTCCCAGGAAAAGGCTCAGGCTATCCGCGGCAGCAACTCCCTTGAGTACTTCGACGTAGGAGACTGCAATCTCGGCCAGGTCGGCGGCATGGAGAACGTCAAGAAGTGGCTCCAGAAGCGCAAGATCGGCCTGAAACCCTCCGCCCGGAAGATCGGCCTCGAAGCCCCCAAAGGCATGCTCCTCCTCGGCGTCCAAGGCTGCGGCAAGAGCCTCCTGGCCAAAGCGGTTTCCCAAGAATGGAACATGCCTCTCCTGCGTTTCGACATCGGTAAGGTCATGGGCATGTGGCTCGGCGAATCCGAAGCCAACATGCGCGCCGCCTTACAGGTCGCCGAAGCGGTATCTCCCTGCGTCCTCTGGATTGACGAGATCGAGAAATCACTCGCAGGGTCAAACGGAACAAATGACAGGGACGGAGGGACGACCGTGCGCATCTTCGGCTCCCTGCTCACATGGATGCAGGAGAAAAAGGAGACCGTCTTCGTGGTAGCCACGGCCAACAGCGTCCTGAACCTGCCGCCGGAACTGCTCCGAAAAGGACGCTTCGATGAGATCTTCTTCGTCGATCTTCCCGACGAGGCGACACGGGCCAGCATCTTCGATATCCACTGCCGTAGGCGCGGACATAACCTGAACCAGGCCGACCTGATCCAACTGGCCGCAGGCACCGACGGATTTTCCGGAGCCGAAATCGAATCATGCGTCAGCGAAGGCCTCTACAACTGGGCCGAAGAAGGCATGAAGGGCAATAGCTTCGGAAAATTCGGCCCGAGCCACATCCAGACGGCGATCGATGAGACCCGGCCGCTCTCCGTACTCATGGGCGAAAGCATCCATGCCCTCAGGAAATGGGCGGCGGACCGAGCCAGACCGGCCGCGGGCTGACCGCTGATCAGTCCGACAAATGGGCTCTCAAGGCTTCGGCAAAGGCATCCTTGACCCTGATGCAGACTTCAGAGGTTGCCGTGCCTGAAAGGGCGGCGATGAGCCCGTCGAGGTAAGCCGTAGTACGACGCGGACAGCTACGTACGCAGTCACCGACGACCTCAGAAAGCCGTTTTTCGAAAGCCTGAACCCGCTGCTCTTCCGGCATCTGGCTCCAATTAGCCGCGACGTTCTTGATACGTTCCCTATCGATCCGGACGCCCTCCCGGCAAAGCGAGGCGGCATCGACCTTGACCCTGTTGGCGACCATGAAAGCCGCGATGGCCAGGGCGAGACGCCCGAGCGCCTCTTCCATGATCTTATCCGCGAAGGAATCGATGGCGCGGTCGAGGTCCTTACGAATGCCCTCATTGATCTCAGCGATCGGCTGGCCGCCCTCCTTACCCAAGGCCTTCCTGAACTCATCTGACATCACGAAGGCGTTCAGCGCCCGTAGCCGTACGAATTCCGGGGGATGAGACGAACCGATCTCGTCCTCGCCGGGCTCCACTTCGATGGCGAGGCGACTATTCTGGATGAAGGCGGCAAGATCCGAACGGATATGGCGGCTGCTGAGGCCGGACTGCATCTTCAGGATGGCGCTTCCGGCGTGCTTGAAATCTCCACAGGCAAGCAGGCCGAAACGATCCATGGTCAGCTCGTTTTCCCTCGAGATACGTGCGTCCTCATGGCTAGCCGGGAACGTATGCCGGTTCCTGCGCACGCTAATGGAGCGAATCGGCAGGATGTAGTGTCCGAGCTCATGACCGATCACATAAGTGAGTTCTTCGGGAGAAAGACATTCGATGACACCGGCGTTGATCTCGATGACGGCAGCACCACGGATACCAGAATAGCATACAGCGTTCATGTCTGCCGAAGCACGGACGAACGCATGGACGGATGAACGAGGGAGGCCGAGACGCAGGCATGCGTCAACCAGCGACTTTTCCACCTCGGGAAGGATCTCCCCGGAGATCGGCAGCTTGTCGCGATAGAACCCACGATGCTGGTCCGCATTTCCCTTGGAGGTATCTACGTTCTTGGAATCGAACTGAGACGAGCCGAAGCCGAACCCGGCCAGACGCTTCCGGATCAACGGCAGGAAATCAGCCGGCGAGGCAGAGGGGCGCGTGCTCATGCGTATTTCTGCCTTAGCTTAGCGATGGCTTCAAGGATACTTCGAATCCTGGCCTGTTCGCCGGTGGTACGGGCGGAGGGGGCGCGTGAGTTCCATTTCATGAATTGTTCCGAAAGGTGCTTAAGAATCCGATCTTTATCCCAGGAAGGATCGATACCGACGATGGCCTCGAGGTTATCGGGACTCACGACGATTCCTGAGTTCGCGAACTGCTTGTCGAAGAGGGTCTGCATGATCGACCGGTCGATCTGCAGCAGGTCCGCAAGCTTCTCAACCAACCGCATCTCTTTCTCATGCAACACGCCGTCGCTCGCGATTACCCTTACGCACAGAGCCAAGGCTTCCATACGCTGACCCTCGGCAAAAGAATGTAAGGCGAAGACGGCAGATTCCAAGGTGAAGGTGTCCCTTGCCGGCGAAGAAATCACCCTCATCAAAGCAGAGCGGAAGCGGGCTTCGGAATCCGCTCCAGATCTAGCCACCATGCACGATGACTGTTCGACCCAATCCTGGATGGTCTTCTTCTCTCGGATATCTGTATTTCCATCGGCGGTCGCGCAAGCCATAGCCAGTTCGACGATGCGCGAGGAAACAAGGATCCGGAGATCAAGATCCCCGTCGAGGAATCCAGGCATCTCCAGGTTAGCCTTGAAGACCAAAGCCCCTACCTGGACGCTTCTCGCCGCATCTCCGTCCGCCCGCATGATGCCGCAACGGAGACTGAGATTGCGAACACCCGACTTGGGGCCCGTGAACATCGAAGTAGGCAGAAAGGCGAGTTCCGTCCAATCGGCAAGAATGCCAGGAGATGGCGGCTCATCAGCCGATACGAACCGGATCATGCCGAGCAAGGGGTCACCGTAACCAAGAACAGGGCAATACAGCGGCCCTTCGATGGCATGCTCGAAATCTACGACCTGAAAAACCAGACGATAACCGGAAGACGTTTTCCAAGGAGCCAGTCCTCGACCAAGCACGACGACCCCATGATAGGTGAAACCAGATGGCAACACCCGGACGGCCGGCTGGGTCGTAAGCGTGAACTGAGGCGCAGCGCCCGCCCCTTCGGCATTCCTCGGAGCCGAGGCAACAACAGGTGGCGGCGGAGGGAGAGGCCTATTTAGTTTTAGCTTCGGCGCTGGAGCTGAATGTTTGGCCCCAGCAACAGTAGGCGGAGGCGGAGGCGCCCCCCAGGCATTCCCAGCATCGTCAGAAATGACAGGCGCAGCGGGAGGGGCTTCACGAACAGACCGAGCCTTGTCGCCCGAATCGGCGTCATCTCGATAGACATAGCCCAAGACGCCCCAGATGATCGAACAAAGAGCTACGAATGCTCCCACAAAGATGATCATCTCCGTGTCCATGAAAGAAGGTCAGGAATACTTTTTCTTCAGCCTGGCGATGGCGTCCAACATGGAACGGATCCGTGACTGATCCTCCACGGACTTGGCCGCCGGGGCCCGGGAGTTCCACTTCATGAACTGATCGGCCAGATGCTTGCGGATACGCTCCTTGTCCCAGGAGGGGTCGATGCCGACGATGGCCTCGAGGTTCTCCTGCGCGGAAGTAACGTTTGAGTTCACGAACTGTTTATCGATCAGCGACTGGAGCTTGTCGTAATCCAGACCAAGGTCACGGGCGATCGCCCGGACAGTCTTAAGCTCGTCGGCATGCAGTTCACCGTCGGCCGCGATGACATCGACGCAGAGGGTCAACGCCGACTGGCTCACCGAAGGCAGCGAAAGCTTGTGGATCTTGGCGCAGAGGGAGCGGACATCTGCCCCGCCGCGGACGCCCGCCTTCATGGCGTCGTTGAAACCGGCCTTCAATTTGGCCAGCTCATCGGGTGCGTCATCGGAACGCTCGGAAAGAGCAGCGGTCATCCAACGATGGACCACCCTGAGTTCACGCTGGTCCACGGTGCCGTCGGCGCAGGCGCAGGCCAAGGCCAGTTCGACCGTGGCGACCATGCCCTCCCGATGCTTGTCAGCCACCTCAAGGTAGCCGGTCACCGAGAATCGGGCCGAGTAATAAGTATGGGCTTCACAGATCACGCCGTACTTCAATCGCTCGTCGGAAAGAGGAAGCGTCTCGAAGGTCGCCGGAATACACCGGCACGTGATGCGAAGGCGACGGGGGCCCGAATAAGGAGTGAGGACGAAATCGACGGGGATGAACCCGATGGGAACCCAATCCGTGAGGTACGCGCCCGGATTGATCTTACCGATACGGCTGAAATGCCTGTAAACATGCGTGTCCGGGTCGGTCAGCTTAGCCACCATGCTGTAGACGGGGCTGAGCCTGCCGGATGCGTCATCCTCAAGGGTGATCAATATCCCGAGTTCCTGCGGATAGGAAACCGGAACGCGTCCGCGCACCTGAGTCTCGATCAATTGATAGGTATGCCCTCCTTCTTCCCTGGTCTTCAGTTGCCCCCGCACCATGAAATCCGGAACCGGCGCAGGCGGCGGGGGAGCGTAAGAGGGGCCAGTAGACCGATGCTGGGTGGGCTTCTTGTTGTCCGAGAGATTCGAAACTACGACGAAGAAAACGACCGCGACCCCGAACAGGAAGCAGAGCACCTCACCACCGGTCGCCGCGATAAAACCTAAGTCAGTCATCGGCTCAGCCTCCGGAGGTCGAGGCCGACCTGACCTCCATGGCGCACTCGGTGACATTGCCGCTGCTGACGTCACGGAAGCTAGCCGAGAGCAGTCCTCCCGTCGCGTAGGCGAACGAGACCTCGATCTTCTGCCCTGCCCTGCTGCCTTCCGGGAGCGTCAGGTAGGCCGTCGTGACCTTTTCGTAAGGAGAACCAGGGTCGGACTGAGTCAGCACGAACTCGACGGCCTTCTGCCCGTCGATGGCGACGCCGAAGAAACGTTTCACTTCCGCCGGTATGGCGGTGCCCTTCGGAATCAGGATCTCATTGGCCTCACTGCCATCCAGCGCGGTCACGAGTATTCCGAGATCCTTGGAGGTGGCGTCGCGAACCACCAGCGGACGGATGGCCTCGCGCTGGGTCGGCGTAAGCAGGTCGGGATTGTCGCGCGCGACCAGGCTGGCGGCGTAGACCGCACCGCCCAAGGCGATGGCCTGATGCGGAGACCGGCACTCGGCCTTGCGATTGAAGCCGGCCTCCATGGCCTGACGGACCGCCGGAACAAGGCTACTTCCGCCTGACATGAAGATATTCTGCACCTGAGTAGGACGCACGCCCGCCTCGTTTAGCAACTCCATACAGCAATTGACGGCGGCGGAGACAAACGGAGCGCCCACCTGCTCGAATTCGGCCCTCGTCACATCCACCTTCTTACGACCGTACTGGGTAGAAAACACATGGACCGAGACGCGTTCCGATTCCGACAGACGCTGCTTGGCCAGTTCCGAAGAATAATCCGTGAGGTCGGAATCGCCCTCGGCAAGCGGGCCGTGCTCGGCTTCGAACTTGGCGCGGAGGAGCTTAAGCAAAGCATGATCGAAGTCCATACCGCCCAATTGAGGGACGCCCTTGGAGCGAACCACCTTAACCTGTCGACCAGAGACTTCGACCAATGACACGTCATGCGTACCGCCACCGAAATCGAACACCACGCAGAGTCCGGAAAGAGGCTGGGCGGCGGATTCGATGTAATAGAGGGCCGCGGCGGTCGGCTCGTCGATGAGTTCCGGAACGGGCAGACCCGCGGCGGCCGCTGCCGCCAAGGTGTCCTGGCGGGCCTTATGGCTGAAATTGGCCGGAATGGTCATCACCAGCTTCGCGATGCCACCGAACTCGTTGTCGGCGTGTTCCCGCAGGCGGCGGAGCATCACTGCCGAAAGATCGGCCGCGGTGAAGTCACGACTGCCGACCTTATACACCGAATCCGTGCCCATCTGGCGCTTGAATTCCTTGAACGCGCAGGGAAGCACCCCCGCGTTCTTCTTGGATTCCAGCCCGAGGATCGGCTGCTTCGGGTCTTCCTCGGCGAACTCCACGGCCGAGTAGGTGAATGGGAGATTCTCCCAGTTCATGACGATCTGAGGCTTACCGACCTCGTTGAGTCGGGCCATGACGGTGGTCGTCGTGCCCAAGTCGATGGAGAGTATCACCATGTTCAGAGATTGCCTTCGAAGTCCACGGTTTCGCCGGACTCAGGGTCGAGGAACGTGCCCTTGAAGACGCCGTTCTCGTCGTAGGTGAACGTGACGTGCAGCTCGTCACCGTTCTTCTTGCCGGCAGGCAGCGGCATATCCTGATCGAAAAGGCGGGTCAGGCCGGGATGGTCGAGATCCTGCGTGTCATCCTCGCTCTGGGTGACGTCGCAGCGGATGGACTCCTGCTCATCGTCCATGACATAGAAGATTTCAGTCACCGAGACGGGGCGCGGCATGCCTTTCCGGAGAATGATCGTGTTATAATCGAAGCCGCTGACCGACGTGGAAGTCGTCCCGAGGAAGCAAGGACAGGACTGCACGAGGTTCATGTCCTCGACCTGGGCCTGCTGCTCAGGCTTAAGCAACGTAGGAAGATGGGTATAGGCCTTGTAGCCGGCGAAGATCGACGCGCCCAAGGCGATCGCCTGGCTGGGATTACGCCGGACCGGCTCGAAGCCGAAGAGGACCTGCAGGCGACGTTTCAGCTCAGGAATATTGCTGGAGCCACCGGCCATGAAGACGCCCGCGATATCCTTAGGGCCAAGGTGGGACAGGGAAAGAGCCTCCTCCACGCACCAGATCGACTGGTCGAAGATGGACTTGGCGGAGGCGATGAACTCGTCCTGAGTGATGCTCAGTTTCACGATTCCGTGCTTGGTGGAGAAGATTTCGATCGGCCGGTTGGCGAGGGAGCTGAGCTGCTCCTTGACCGCCTCAGCCTGCACCACGCTGAAACCGGCATCGTCGACCGTGAAGGCCTCTCCCGTCTTGGCGCTGAACTTGGCCTGGATGAGGTCATAGAGCACCTTGTCCAAGTCCATCCCGCCCAGCCGAGCGACGCCATGGGACATCTTCACTTGGATGTCACGGCCGCTGACCTCCATGATGCTCACGTCGAGCGTACCGCCGCCGAAATCATAGACCAGATAAGTCCCTTCCATGGGCGAGGGACTGGTGTGGACATAGTAGAGAGCGGCAGCCGTCGGCTCGTCGATGACCCGGATCGGCAAGGGAAACCCGGCGTCGACTGCGGCCTGAATCGTCTGCTGCCGGGCCTTATTGAGAAAGTTAGCCGGAACGGTGATGGCCAGGGAGCCTACCTCGTGATGCTCCTGCTTCAGATGCTTGAGCTGACGCTCGAGCATGAGTTCGGTCAGCTTCTGCGGCGTGTACTGTCGGCCATGGGCCTCGTAGCGGACGTCCGTCCCCATGTCGCGCTTGTACTGGCTGAACGCACCCTCTTCGATGCCGACCAGTCCTCGGGCGATATCGCCGATGTCGGCCGGCTCGTAAGCGTTATCCTTCGAGAACCAGAAAGCCGAATGAATGAAAGCCTGGCCCTTCCAGTTGGTGACGACTTCAGGCATGCCCGCCTCATTGAAGCGAGCCGCCACGGTCGTCGTGGTGCCCAGATCGATGCCGACGATGGCAGCCACGGTCAGACCAGGAAATCGTCGATATCAGGCGGAGTGCCGATATCAGGACTCAGGAGAAGCTTGATCACCTCGACCTTGCCTGTCTTCACGTCCTTGAACTCGCCCTCGAACTGGCCGTTCTCATTGACCACGAAGGTGACCTCGATCGGGTCGCCCTGCTTGGCGTCCGGGCCTAGTTCCATTTCCGTATCAGCCAGCATCGTGACCTCATCCCGCTCTTCGGTCTCATGATAGCTGCTGGTCACGTCCACATTGAGCGTCTTCGTGCCGTCCTTGCGGACGTAATAGCGCTTCGTCACCTTCGCCGGGAGCGACTCGCCCTTCGGAATCAGGATAGAGTTGCAGATGACGACCTCGCCGCCGCGTTTCGTATTAGCCGTCAGCGTGCCGATGTAGTAAGGAGCCACGTCCTTGACGGTGATCTCGTCCACGTTCTCGCGTTGAGCCGAGGAAAGCGCGGCCGGACGGCGCGTACCCAACCTGACGGCCGCGTAGAGAGCGGAGCCAAGAGAAATGGACTGCTCAGGATTGCGCACCTTGGGCTTGATCGAGGTCAGGCGTTCGACGCTCTTCTGGACGCAGGGAATCTTGCTGGTACCGCCGGCCATGTAGACGCCCTTGAGGTCGGCAAACTTGATGCCGGCCTTGTCCAAGGCGCCTTCTAGGCAGAATTCAGCCTGGGTGATCAGCGCCGAGACTTCTTCCTCGAACTCGGCACGAGAGACAGAAAGAGAAATAAGACCGTGCTGCATCGAGCGCACCTTGAAATCCGCTTTCTCGGAGTCGGTCAGGCGATGCTTCACCTTCTCGGCTTCGAAATCATTGAAAGTCGTGTCCGTGACGTCGAGGACGCTGCCGGTCTTCTCCTTGAACTTGCCGGCCACCAGGCCGCGCAACCTCTCGTCGAAGTCCTTCCCTCCGAGCTGGGCCACGCCCATGGAATACTTGACCTGGATGTCCTTGCCCTTGGCCTGCAGGACCGTGACGTCCAATGTGCCGCCGCCGAAATCGTAGATAAGGTAGTAGCCGTTGAGCGGGACCGGTTCGGAATCCGCGTAGTAAAGAGCCGCCGCGGTAGGCTCGTCCATGGTCGTGATCGGCTCAGGAAAACCGGCGGAGACGGCCGCCGCGACCGTGGCGGCGCGAGCCTCGGACGGGAAGTTGGCGGGGGTCGTGATCACCACCATGTCGACCTTCTGGCCGAAAGTGTTCTCGATGTGTTCTCGCTGCTTGCGGAGCATCAGGGCGCTCAGCGCGGTCGGCGTATATTCCTCGCCATGCGCATGATAGACCCGCTCGGTCCCCATGTCCCGCTTGTACTCCTTGAAGGCCCCCTCCTCCACCCCGGCGACCTCACGGGCCGTGGAGCCGATGATGGGCTGCTTGGGGCTGTCCTTGGTGAAATGGAGAGCCGAATGGGTGTACGGCTGATTCTCCCAGTTCGTGACGATCTCGGGACGCCCGGCCTCGTTGAGGCGGGAAACGACCGTCGTGGTGGTGCCAAGATCGATGCCAATGATGAGCGTTGCCATGATGTTTTATCTTAGAAGGTCAGACGTAGACGGAGACGCGGCTCGGATTGACGATGACGAGCTGAGCGTCGGAGCGGAAACCCACCCAAGAATTACGGACCTCAACCAGAAGACCCTTCTGCTCAGGCGTCGGAGCGGGGATACGATTGAAGATCGTGCAGGAGTTAGGCGGTAGGTCGGCGAGGCGCTCGCCAGGATTCGGCCGGCCCTTTTCAAGCTGAGCAGCGACGATCAGCTCGTCGGCGGCCTCGGCGATCTGCGGCAGGACCTTGTCGGCCGGCTCCTTGCCCGAGGCGGCGCGTTCGCACAAGAATTCGACGGACTGGAACAGTCCGGCGACGGCCTCGTTCACGCCCGCCAGATCCTTTCGATTCAGCTTGGCGCGCATCGAGTCCAGTTCGGAGTTCTTACGCTCGATGGCGGCCTTGAAATCAGCCGCCTCCTTCACGCGGGCGGACAATTCCTGCTGCAGGCGAGCCACGGCGTCATCAGGACGCGGTTCGGACTTCTCTTCGGAGGCCGCCCGCTTACCTGAGGCGACAGGAGCGGCCGGCTGAGCACGGTCCGAAGCCGTCGCGTAAAGCACCAGAAGGAGGCCGCCGAAGATCAGCAAGAAGTAGCTCAGCGCGCCGACATAGTCGAAAGCGGCGGCGACTTCCTTCTTGGGAGCATCCCGCAGGACGAGGATGCAAAGACCGACGAGGATGGAAAAAACAGACCCCCACTGGCGGGAGCAGATGACATCGATGAGTTTCTTCATAAGGGGTGCGTTCTTACTGCCGACGAGGGTCGCCCGATGCAAGCGGGTAACTCGGCGACCACACCCTTTTCGAGCGTACTAAAAACCCTCAAGACTGGCCGGAACCAGACCGGATCATGACGACCAGTTCGGACATATCATCGATCTCCTGCTGTAAGAGATGGCGTTCAGCCAACCCCTTGCACGATGGCATCTTCGCTGATTTGGCGAGGATCTGCACTTTGAGGTGCTCGACCTTCTTGGCCGTCGAGAAGGTCTTCCACCCCTTCATCGAACGACCCAGTTTCTTTTCCAGACTCCGGGCCCTGACCTGCCGAGGATTGAGCTTAGGGGCAGCGCGAGGCTGTGGCTTCTTGACTACGGCAACAGGTGCGGGGGCTGGCACGATTCGACGTGACGAACCGGCGGCGCCGGCCCTCGCCTGGCCGGAAACCGCCGGCAGACCCAGCTCTTTCCGGATCTTCGCCAGCACCGTCTGCGGCTTGGTCTTGGCGGCCGGATTGGCGCCCACCAACATCTCGGCAAGCCGGACGGATTCCTGTGAATAGCGAGGCTGCCGGTAGCCTGAAAGCCGCAAAGCAAGCGCCACCATCTCCGCCTGGCTCATCTTAGCGGCCCCGAGAAGGATCTTGGTGAGGGAGTTGACGGTCACCTTACGCTCGTCAGGGTCAGCGACCGTAGAGGCCTGCGCGGCGATCCAGTCCTTGGCGATCGTCTTCTGAGCCAAAGTCACGGAGTCCCCGGTCCCTGCCGCCAGCGCAAGCTGGAGGGTGAGGCCACGTAGAGAGCGGCGTCGCTTCCTCAGCGTGACGTAACCCGTGCCTTGGATCTTCAGCGTCCCTTCGGTATCCGCATAGCATAGGCGCGTCAGACTGCCGTTGGGATCGACCGAATATCCGACGCAGGATACCTGCAAGGTCCGCTCACCGTTACGAGGAAAAGCACAGTCCTTGAACAAGACCTCGGCGATTTTGCGCGGCGCCGAGGGATCATACTGGTCACGCGCGACCGTCGCCGAAGGCTTGAGCGAATCATGCAAAGCATCCACATCGACGGCGGAAACCAAGAAAGGCCAGGAATTCCGCACGTCCGCGTCCGAGACGGTGACCGAGAAGTAAAGGCTGTCGGTCGATGAAGTCCTGACCGGAAGATCCCCCGAAACCATCACCTGAACGCCTATGGCCGACTCCGGCGCGCCCAGCAGAGAAAGGGTTACAGCGAAAGGCCTGACCGGGGGCGAGGGCGGCTTGACAGGGGTCGGGCTAGGCTCCTGGACATCGGGCACGGCCTGCGCCTGCGAAGCGGCAAGGGCTATGGCCGACTCGACCTCAGCGGGACAGCTGATGCCCAGCCATAAGCAGGCGTTCGAGATCCGCTCCAAGGCGTAGGGGCTCAGGCCGCTGACTTTTCCAAGACCTTCGAACAGGCCGGCCAGAGACGAGGCGAGCTCAGGCTCACCGCGAAGCGCCGACATCAGCTCGTGGCAAGCGGAGGCCGTCGTGCCTACGCCCAAATAGGTCGTATCAAGGACTGCACGAAGCCTGGCCTCGCAGGAGCGTCGGAACTCGGGGTGAGCGACCAAGCCCTGACACTCGCGTGAGACCCAACCGAGCATGATGGCCCGATGCAGTTCGCGATGATCCGTCTCATCACTTGAGCAGGTCGCGGTGACCGACAAGCACATCTCCCTTACGGCAAGCCATCGGGCGACCTCTTGGTACCCAAGGCCGTCCAGCTCGACGAACACGCAAGCCTGAACCCGACAGAAAGGCTCGTGCTCAGGCGTAGACTCATCCGGATCAAAGCCCGGCTCGCACTGGTATGCTATGCAGTTAGCTTGGACGAGTTGCGAACCACTAACCGGGCCGGAAAGTTCACGCAAAGGCAAGCAGGCCAGTTCGAAGCACTCACCTGCGGCCACCGACCTATCCAACAGACGCCTGATCTTCAAAGGACGCCAAGCGGCACCTTGACCCGGGCATATCCTCAGCTGGGCGCCGTCGTGTTCCTCATACCTGAATTGTACCTCAAAGAAGATCGTACCGACCGGGATGCCCTCAAACGCCCCATGGCAACGCAGGACAAGTGAAGGCTCCCCTCCCCCATCCGAGCGAACCTCGGCATCTACCGTGAAGGTAGGCGAAGCCGGCGGGAGGGACTGAGGCTCTTCCGTGGCAGGATCGGAAGCGGTGGCCGGCGAGACCGGCAACTGCGTCGGAGGCAACGCCGGGGCCGGGGTCGGAACCTGGACTGGGACCGGCGTAGTCTGCCTGCGCACCGTCTCGACCGGGACGACAACCCTTGAAACCGAAGGGGGTAGCGGAGGCGGAGTCCTGACCTTGCCAGGATTCACGACGGGGATGAAATGCGTCTTCTTGAAGTCACCCGAATTCTGCTTGGTGACGGTATCCTCACCTTCGGACTTAGACGACTCACGATAGAACCAGACAGCCAAAGAGGCCAGGATGACGAAACCCAGCAGGCCCAATATCAGTAGGTGCGCTGAGGTGAATACCATGAGGAAAGCGCTCATCGGTACTTCTGCCTCAGTTTGGCGAGGGCGTTAAGCCTGATCGCGATTTTCCGTCGCTCCGCCAAGTCAGTGGCGCCGCCGGAGCGGGCGTTCCACTTGCCGAACTGCTCACGGAGGAAACGGTGGATACGCTCTTTGTCCCAGGAAGCGTCAAGCCCGACCAGTTCTTCATCGGAAGCCACCGCCGGTCCCGCGAGATAGGTGCGCATCAGACGGGCGAACTCGTCGGGCTCAACGCCCATGGCGATGGCGCCGTCTCGCAACAGCGCATAGGAGTCCTCCGGAGGGCCTCCGAAAGCCTTGGCAATCCGGCAACAGAGATCGAAGGCCATCAACGGAGCTTCAGGCACATGCAACCTCGCCAGCATCTCACAAGCAGGGACGAAGCCCACGCCGCCCGACCGACCCAGCTTGTCGGCGCCGTCCATCACTCGCTGAAGCGAAGCCGAGGGCTGGTCAGTGGCCCCGCCGAGCAACGATGAAGCGTGGGTCATCCAGGCCGTCACGACGGGGGCGACCTGCTTCTCCGCCACGCCCATGGCGTGGGCGAAGCCCCAGCCAACGCAGAGAATCATCCCTGCGGCCTGCTCACGGTCATGATCTTCCTCCAGATAGCCCTTGGCCGGAAGGTCCGCTTCGACCTCCGCGACGGCAGTACAATGGATTTCGGAACGCAGCAAAGGGTCGATGACCGAAACGCCCGCATTACGCGCCGGGACGCCGAGGCAGGAGAAGCGAAGCCGGCGTCGGCCTGACCGAGGAGCCTGCAGAAAGGAAGTGGGGATCAGCGCGATCTCGCGCCAACCGGCATGGCGCAGACCAGGCGGGTCGATCAGGCCAAGCCTAGCCCGCTCCACGAAAAGCCCGGTACGGTCGTCCTGCAAGGAGTCGACCGTAGCGAAGACATGCTGCACGGACTTTGTCGTGAGGTCTTCGACCGTCAGCAGGAGCGCGAGGTCCGTGGCTACGCCCAGGGGCACAGAACCAGAGACTTCCACACGCAGACATGGACGCGAACGTCCGTCCCTGATCGAAGAGGTATCCACTTCCGTGACGCGGAGGGCGAAAGGCACGGCCGGCAAAGGCTGAGGGGCGATCTTAATCTCGGGAAAAGCCTCCTTGAAGACCTCGGCGGCGGTCTTGGGCTTGGAATCTCCACTGGGGGAAGCACCCGGCTTCCCATGAGGTCGTCCCCGGGCCGCCGACGCCCCAGGAGTGACCTCATCAATCCTGATGTCCTTCGACTTACGAGGAGTTGCCCGTGACTTAGCCTCGCGTTCGCGATTCCGCCGGTCGGCGATCCACAGGATGGCGCCTACGAGCAACACCGTACCGATCGCGACAATGATAGGAAGCGAGCTCGAGTCGATGAACTGAAGCGGGGAGCATGGCATCAGCGGACCTATTAAGCCCCACCTGCCACCTCAGCATCAAGCCTTTCGGCATGAATTGCGTAAGAATATTACAGCAAGCCTCCCTCCCGGCAGGCCGGAGCGGGAATCAATGGACCGATGACGACCATGGTCCTAACGTATTTGGACCGATAACCTTTGATCAGGCGAGGTTGATCGAGGGAGCCCAATACTACATAGGGTGCGCCACGGGGTCAGATAGGTCATGCCGCATGACGAGGTCAGACAACATTTCTTGCGTGTCTGTTGTATTCTAATACGAATTTTGCTCGACAGAATCCGGATCTTCTGATGTACTGCCTTCCTCTGAGATAACCAATGCCGAGCACATGCCGTCGGGGCACCTAATCGAACCGACGGCCGCTTAAGCGCCTCAGACCGCGTGCTAAAACCACGCCAGGGATTGCTATTCGCCGATCTAAAGCCGGCGAAATACCTCCCGGGGGCAGTTGTGCCCGGATTCCAAGCCAGTTGACCAGTTGATCAGTTGATCAGAGGCCCGGAGGCCCAGAAAGAACAAAACAACCTAAAACAAAGAACCCCAATACAGCTAGGACAGCACGTGGTGCTATCCCTACCTCAAGACACCTATGTCGTGACGCGGTCCCGACCCTACCCCCGATACTCGATACTCCATACTCAATACTCTCATTTTATGCACAACAACCCTACGCTGCCACCCACCAAACTCGTCCTGCGCACCTTCACGACCGACCTCCCGGCCGAGGCGGTTAAGCTCAAGCTGCAGCGGATCGTCGAGAAGTCGGCGCTATTCAACACCTCATTCCTCAACGGGGAATGGGCCGAGGACAGCCGCATCGGCGGCTTCGACCAGCACGGCGACATCCTCATCCGTCATCGCACGGAGCGGGCCAAGCACGAGCTGACCATCGAACACCGCGCCGGCGACGAACCCCTGATCGTCGAGATCATCGCGGCCTTCGGCATGGCGCTCACGCGCCGCCCCACCCTGCCCGTCCCGGGCATGAACCGCCCCCGCGGCATGGCCTACTTCTTCGAGATGATCCAGGGTAACCGCCTGAGCTCCAAGATCGTCGTCACCGACGCCGTCGTGGAGTCCGCCCATGACCTGCGCTTCGAGGACTATCGCATGGCTCGTCGGGCCTTGGACTTCCTGGCCAAGCTCCGGACGATCAAGCGCACCTATCTCACGCAGGACAAGGAGACCCAGATCGCCTACCACCTGGCCCAGATCAACCACCCCGACCCCAAGGTCTGCCTCTTCGAGGGTAAGAAGGTGTTCCTGCCTAACCAGATCACCGTCAAACCGGAGATCGACGGCCCGCACCTGACGATTCATTTCACGAAGCTGCCGAAGGGGAAGATCCTGGTCGGGTTCGTCGAGGAGACGCCGTTCTGAAGCGCAGGAGTCGCTTCAGAACGGGAGTATCGAGTATGGAGTATTGAGTATAGGGTGAGGCATCGATCAGAGTGGGCATGTGGGCACGGTGACACGTGGGCACGGGGCATACATCGAGGACACGAGGGCCGGAGGACACGAGGGCCGGACAGTGTCAGTGCAAAGGTGCAAACCGGCCTGGGGCCTGTGCAAAGGTGGCATACGAGAGTATCGAGTATAGGGAGATACAACGTTTCGGGTGGCGGGTGGCAGGTGGCGGGTGAGATGCACATCTCAAGGGGAGACCGGGAACCGGGGATAAGGTAGGGGCGCGACGGTGTCGCGACATAGCTGCCCTTCTGGGTCCACAACCGCCAACCGCTAACACCTGCATCAGGTAGGGGCGCGACGGTGTCGCGACCGGGGGGATTCGCGCAGATGGGGTCAGACACGTTCAGCATTCCGAACGAAGTCAGACCCCACTGCGCGGGCGGACGCGTCGCCGACGCATACCTACCCAATACAATATCCTGCCACCCGCCACCCGGGGCCGCCACCTGCCACCTGGAAATGAGCAGCCGCCACTAGGGCAGCACGCGGTGCTGCCCCTACCCGAGACGACTGGGGGATTTTCCGGCTTGAAACTGGCGGGGGAAGATTATGATTAAATGCAGGACAGGGGTTATCCCAGTCGGCGCGGGCTCGGTTCATCCGGCCCGCGCTTATTTTTTACACGACTACGACGGTCATACGCCCGCGGAGGCCC
>Ga0222712_10003104_pt1 | contig 18434 bp, 14 predicted proteins | sample C33_657DmetaG_FD_165043 | JGI IMG/M metagenome (GOLD analysis project Ga0222712, IMG submission 165043) | Estuarine water microbial communities from San Francisco Bay, California, United States - C33_657D | ecosystem: Environmental > Aquatic > Marine > Unclassified | place: USA: California...
CCCTTATAAAAAAATACATCTTCTAAAGGAAACATTTTTAAATTATTTAAAATATTTAGGTTTATTAACTGCGTCAGAATATTTTAATGTTGATATAAAAATTAAAGAATTTAATAGCAATTTTAGGGAGTTATTATTTAGACCACAATTTGGTTATTGGAATAAATTTATTAGAGACAGCGTAAGTCAATTAAATGAGGCCAATCATCAATGGTTTATCAAAGAATTACCAGGTTATTTTAAAAAAATTGAGATAGATGTATATGAATCTAATTCAACAATTCTCACACCTATTGGTGAATTAATACATTTTAGAAATAGTTACTTAGGACATGGAATGGTTCCCTCAGACGATGAGTGTTTAGAATTATGGAGTAAATATGAACCTATATTAAAAAATCTATTAATCAAAATGGATTTTTGTAGATCATATACTATGGTATGTTATGATAATTTAAGAATGTGGAGATTAATGGGGGTAGAAATAGAACCAATCACATCAAACCATAAAACAAATATTAAAGATAGAGTACAATTAGTTAATGCTGAAGGCAATACTTTAAGTCTTGTACCATTTTTTGTTCTCCCTGGAGAATTTTTTAGACAAGATACTGCATCAAAGTCTAAGTTGATGGTATATGAGCAAAATACGGGTAAACGAATCATATTCTTTAGTCCTGAAAGTTTATCTGATGAAACTTCGGGAATTGTCCTTGAGAGATTAAATTTTTTATTATCAGACAAGGATATGGAAGCGCCTTATGATGAACATGGGTTAACACAAGAAATACTAAAAAGCCTAATTTCAAATAAAAGAGCGGATGTTTTAAAAACCTTAATAAAGGAGCGTAAGGTATTGGATGGTATTTATCAAACTAGAGAGGATGCAGAGTTATCCCTTTCATCCTGGATAGGAGCCAAAGCTGGCCTTTTCTTTTTATCTGCTGAAGCAGGAAGTGGTAAAACGAACCTATTGGTTGAAACTAGTAAGCAATATGCCAACAAAAATATTGACAATCTTTTAATTAGGGCTAATAGAATGGCCTATGCAAATTTGTGGGAAGAAATCAGATTTCAATTAAATTTAACGCAGAATTTTGATTTAAAAAGTTCAATTGCCTTTGAGAAATATACGCAAGAAAATCCTTTTATAGTATTAATTGATGGAGGTAATGAGCATCCGCAACCAGATGAATTACTGCAAAGTATTTTGAATTTATTAGAAAATAACAAAGGTGGTCATATTAAGGTAGTTTTATCCTGGCGTGTTAATATAAAGGCTGAAATACCTGATATAGAATCTGAATATGATTATCTAGTATATCCTGATAATTTAGATGGCAAAGATGATAATATTCTAGCCCGTTATTGTCATTGGTTAAAACCATTAAACAAAAAAGAATTAGAGGGGGCTTGGAGCAGCTATATTACTAAAAATGCTAAAACACATAAGCCACTCTTTACCCTAGAAGACTTAACTTACTTTGATCGCTCCCTTACCGATCAATTATTAAATCCATTAATGTTACGATTATTCTTAGAACTTTTCCATGGCAAGAATTTGCCTAAGCAAAAAGGATTTGTAAATATTTGGGCATTATATCATGAAAAATTAATTCAGGAATAATTTTAAATAATAACAAAGCATTGTTATATCGGAAATAAATGACATTAAAAGACCAAAACGCAATAATACTTGACGAACTGATTAGAATTTTTGTAAAAAATATAAAATCTAGTATTCCCTGTCTATAAAAACTTTATCAATTATTCTAGATGATTTTTGATTGGAAATATTAAATACCTTTTATTTTATTAAGTTCATTAATGATTGCATCTTTATTTGCTTTTAATGTTACTAAACTTTGATTAATTCTTTCTTCCATTTTTAATGCATCATTCATGATTTCTAATGCAGAATATATTTCAAATAACTTGAGCATAGATTTTATTGTGAAATAATGTGAATTTCCAAGTTTATTAATTCTTATTAATAAAGCCTTATTATGTATTTCAATAGCTTCATTTTGCCTATTGGTCATGTAATATAAATTACCCTTTTCAAATAAGGTAGAAGCGACATCCTGGTGATTTTCTCCAAATTTACCAATCCTAATTTCAAGCGCCTTATTTAAATACTTCTCAGCTTCTTCTGTTCTTTGGGTATTTGCAAGTACGGAAGCATAGTTTACATAGTTAATGCAAACCTTGGTGCTATTATCACCCATCAGCTTTTCTCTTATGGTCATACTTGTTTTTACATACTCTTCAGCCTGAGTCCAATCTTCCATATAAATATAAATAGAACCTATATAGCTCATTGCAGTTGCAGTTACCAAGTGTACTAATCCACTTTCGGATTTAATAATTTGCAAACTTTTAATGGCAATAGTAAGGGCATCCAATAGATTATTCTCCTGTTTATATATTTCACTTAGTCTCAGCTGGTTTTGTGCAGCGGCAAAAGGTTCATTATGTTCAAATAATCCCTCTATAGCTTTTTTATAATCAATAATTGCGTCAATAGTGTTACCCATACTCTTTTTAAGATGTCCAATTAATCCCAATAGCCATAAATTTTCTTTGGTAAACTTTTCATTATTTAATGTTAGTTGATAATTATAATCATATATAATTAATGCCTTGTCTTTGTATGTATATTTAAGAATTTCTTTTCCTAAATTAATTCCAATTTTATAGGAAACCTTAATAAAATTTTCATTTACAACATGTTTTTGTTCAGTAAATTTTATATAATTTTTGTAAAAAACTTCTAAAGTTTCTTGTTCTAAATATTTTATACATTCGGAAATAAGCCCATATTCATTTATATTTTCAGGCAATAAAATTTTAATGATAGAATTAGCAAGTTGCTGACTAGGTAATGGTTTATTGATGTATTCAAAATATTCCATGACCATTGTAAGTACAATTATATCACTTTCTGATTTTTCTTTTAAAATAGTTTCTGTTAAACCAACTCCATTTGTCATTATATCCTGAGCTAAAACACGTGAACTGGCTCTAGTCCAATTTGGATATTTGTCTATAAATTTCGGTATAAAATGATTAATTCCTTTTTGAATATAATTATTTAGATAAAACGCTATTGCTTCATTAAGCCCATTAATTGAATTTGAGTAAATTTTATCAGTAATTTCAAATATATCTTCATTCTTATCTATTGAATACAAATATTTAGATAGTGTAAAGTGAAAATATCCTTCTACAGTAAAACTAACTGTAATTTCATCTCCTTTATTTACTATTGTTATTATACCAGAAAATATGAGTTGTTGAAATGGGCTATCAATTTGTATATTCTTTACATAATGTCCAATTTCTTCATCCTCATATAATTGATCCAAAGAAATTTGAGTACTTTCTTTATCAAGCATAATCCTACACAAATTATATAGTACCCTTTCTTTCATTCCTATAAATATATTACGTATTTTTCATATCTTTAATATATTATCTTTTTTTGTTTACAAATTGAAAGTATCCATGAAAAAATTCATTTTATTTCTTTACTTATTAATATCCTTTCATTTATTTGGCCAAAATATTGATAAGGTAATCAATAAGCAAATTTATACTTCTTATTTTTCATATTCTTTAAAAGCGCCATTATATGTATCTTATGATTTATATAATGGTGGCGGGGATTATTCTAGAAAAAATTTAAGATTTAAAGAGGAAATCGGCAGTGCTAAAAATAAAGATTATGCAAAATCTGGTTTTGATAAAGGTCATTTAGTTAACGCTGAAGATTTTGCTTATAATAGTGATTTTCAAAAGTTAACATTTAGTTTATATAATGTTTTCCCACAAAACCCTAATTTAAATAGAGGAGTATGGAAAACATGGGAAACAACAATTAGAAACGAAAGCAAAAAATGGCCATTACGAATTTATGTAGGTGCTATATATGGAAACCGAAAAATAAATGGGAAAATAGCTATACCAGAATATTGTTGGAAAGTGGTTATTAATAAAAAAACTGGATTGATTCTACATTCCTTAATATTTAAAAATGATTCATCGGGATCAGTTGCAAGAATTTCATTAAAAGATTTAAAGAATAAACTTACATATCCAATAGATTTTATAAAATAATATAACATGAAAAAATATTTAATTCTAACATTCTTTATTTTATTTTTAAATTCGAATCTAATTTCACAGACGGTTAATAATGATACTTCAAAAACCTCAAAACCTTATTATTTCAGATTAAGTCCAATTGGGACATCTATAGATATTGGTAAGTATAAAGAAAAATTAGTACAAAATTTTGAAGTTGGTAAAACTTTTGGTCCAATGGATATAGGATTAGCATATGGCAGATTTTCAGTTTCTGATACTACAACTTATGCGCAATTGAGAACTTCATTTAATGCAACACAAGTTGGTATTTTCAGCAGTGAGTTAGCTTTAGGAGTTGGACATGTTTTTAATTCTTCAACGCCAATGATGTTTGAAATAAGTACAACATTAATGGCTCAAGTTGCTGATAATATAGCTATTGGAGCAATTTTTGGAAATTTTGACTTAGTTGGAGAAACTAACCATTTTACGAAAACCTTTTATGGATTATTTTTAAGATATGGGTTGCAAAGGAATGAAAATGGGGGTTTAATTGGAAGATTTGGAAAACAGACTAATCGCCGTAGAGCAAAAGTTCGGAGATAATCATTATTAAATCTGATATATTAACTTGATTCCACTGAGCTTCCACATACATAAACCTTCGATATGGGCTTTAAATAGCTTTATACCAACCTATAGACCCCTTTTTGACATCGAGACAATTGAATGGTTATGAAAGTGCAATTAGTCTTTATTTCATCCCAGCTTCACTTTTGAATTTGGTGAAGTAAACTTTTAGGTTTGCTTCAGATTTAAATTTAGTGAAATATACCTTCCAGTCAGCCTCTGATTTGAATGTTGTCCAGAACCAAATTCCAGAATAAGGTTTAGCCTCAGATTTAAATTTAGTATCAAAAACTATGATATCTGCTTCGGATTTAAATTCGGTAACATATATGATTTTATCCGCTTCAGATTTGAAGGAAGTTTTATAAACCTTTTGCGCATTTACGGGAAATACACCGATTAAAAGAAGTATTATTATAACTAAAAAAGTTCTCATTTAAATATTATAGTTTTAAACATACATTATTGAAATGCTGACTTTCAATAATGTATGTTTCATAATTATTTACATATAATTAAGTTTTTTAAATGCCCTCTTAATCACCGCATTTATTTCAACGCCTGTATCTTCTTTGGTAGCCCAAATTAAATTTTCGTTATCTAATTTAGATGCTATATTATTTTTACGATTTTCAATAGGTTTATATTCGCAATCAAAATTAGTTATAGCTTCAACTGGATCGATATTTGAATACACTATTTTATTATAAGTTGATCTATTTGCGTTTAAATATATGAGTACTTCATCTTCATACTCGCCGGTTTTTTTATTAGTACTTGGAATTGTTAATTCTATTCTTAAGGTTTCTATTGATTTACAATATTCAAAAACGGCTTTAACATAGGCTAGTGTAAGTGAACAAATACAAGCATTGGTATATTCGTTTTTAGCCTTTTGAGTAAGATTAAATTCACTTACTTCTTTTCCTGAGGCTGTTAATTTATATCCAACTTCAGGTACATACTTCAATTCTTTATCAATACTAATGTTTACATCTACAGAACTATTATTTAGCACATTAAACCCAACTTCAATCTCAGATGGGTCTGAATCCACATATTCAGCGTCTAAATCGAAAATTATTGGGAATAAAAGTTCAAGCATTTCTTCAACAGCCTCTTTATTTCCAATAAGTAAGTTACTATACCATTTTGTTTTTAATAACTCATTTTGTTCGTGTGTATGTTTCTTTTGTTCAAGTTCAGTTCTATATGTAATTAAATCTTTATTGTACTTCTCTATTAGAATGTTGTAATTTTTTTTACTATTGTCATAGTTTTCTTGTTCCTTAATTTTTCTTTCTTTTTCTTCTTTTTCAAATTTTTCTAATGCATTTTGTCGTTTTTCTTCTTGTTCCTTCATTAATTCACTTCGTTTAGTTTCTTTTTCAGACTCCAGTCTGGAAACTTCAGATTCATGAAGTGAGATAAAATCATTATAATTTGATTTTTTGAAAAAATTCTTTTTAGCAACTAAATAATGTAAAAATGCTATAGGAAACAAAATTATAAAATACAGGATCCAACCAAAAACACTTGGCTTGTATTTATTCATTTTTGTACAATATTGTTCAGCACTATAATTGATGTATTCTTTTGACTCTTTTAATTGAGTTTCATTTCCAAATTGAAATTTTTTTGTTTCAAAAGAAAATTCATTTGGTTTAAAAATATATTCTTTAACCATTTTAGGTTGAGTAGGTTCCTTTACAACACTACTATCAAATTTAGATACGAGTTGAAATTCGTCATTAAATCTTTTATAATTTGTAATACTTTGACTTAGATGTAATTTGGTAATTCCTTTTATAAATTTATCATAAGTTGCTACTTCATTATTGGCATTTCTGATTTTTGCTTCTTCTTGTTTTTCACGTGATGCAGCAAGCGCTGCCGCTTCCCTTTCTCGAATTCTTTTAGCATCAGCTCTTCTTTCTGCTACAGCAGCAGCCTTTTCTTCACGCTCCTCTTCTCTTTCTCTATCTCTTTGAGATCTTTCGTAATAAGTTAATTTTCTTCCCATAAAATGTTTTTAATCTGTATAAATTATATCTTTTGCTAATCTAATGTAAACTCTTTTTATAAAATTAATCATTTCTTTAATATTTCAATAATTACTAGAATATTATCATTCCCCAAAATTATACTCCCAAAGTTTGCGCGGGTTTTATAATAATCTTAGTGGTACAAATGAGAAAATCAGCTACAAAATAGTCTAAAAAAGGCTTCTATTTAATTGATTAACAATAAGTTGTTCCAATATGGAATGTAATATGGACCCCCTGAATAAGAGTAGGGTTAGTACATGGGCAAATGAGAAAAATGAGGTTTATGTTATCACTACTCCATTTTTAAAGAATATCTGTGCATCAATTAAGAATGAAATGATTTCTGTCACTTGCCCCTATTATAAGATTGTCATTGCATTAATCCAGAATAATCAGGGTAGTTGTTCAATTATAAAGTCCTTTGCAACGAGAATAGACGATATATCGTCTTTAATATTATTTTATTATTTTTGGTTAGAATTATATAATGGAAGCTTTAATTTTTTATACTACTTTATGAATGAATTTATTATATATGGTTTAATATTAGTTGTAGTTATATATTTGATATCAAAAAAGAAAAAAAAGGAACCCCTGAAAAATTTTGGGGTAAAAACTAGTAATAAAATTACTGGAAGACCATTCAAAATTGGTAATTTAGAAGTTGCACAAAATAATTTTCCTGAAGATATTAATTGGACAGATGCTAAAAAAGCATGTGATACACTTGGTGAAGGTTGGAGATTACCAAGCAAAGATGAATTGAATATTTTATTTGACATAAATAAAGTAAATGATATTCTTTGTCTTGAGTGGAAACGCTATTGGACTTATTCGGAGGGAATAAGTAGAAGTATGAAATCCGGCATGTGGACACAGGAAACTGTATTTGGTGATCAGAATACCTACAGTAAACTCAAGCTTGTCCGTGTTCGAGCCGTTAGGGATAGTGAACCAAAAGAAATACAAACTGTAAGTTCATCAATAATAATGTCAACAACGAATGACCCTAATGATATTATCGGTTCTCCATTCAAAATTGGCAATTTAGAAGTTGCGCAAAATGATTTTCCTAAAGAAATGAGATACGTTGATGCTATAAAAGAATGTGAAGCCTTAGGAGATGGTTGGAGATTACCAACCAAGTCTGAACTTAATAATTTGTATAAAAATCAAGATAAGATCGGCGGTTTTGTGCATTTCGTCTATTGGAGTTCTAGTTCTTCGAAGGACGATGGCAGATACAGGTGGCGACAGGAATTCAGCTTTGGCTCTCAGGGGGTAGCCAATGACGGAGACAAGAAGTTATTCTTCTCCTATGCTCGGGCCGTTAGGGATAAAAAATAATTAGTCTTTAAATTTTTTAGGTTTATAATTTATTATTATATTCATTACATTCTAGTCCCTTTAATATTATAGTTTATGAGCTTTATAAATTTACTTATTGACCAACATGATGAAGGTTATCTACCTTATAACGAAATTGTTAATCTTCAAAAAATTAAGGAAGGTTGGAGGTTACCTACAAAAGATGAGTTGAATTATCTTTTTATCAAAAGGGCTAAAATTGGTGGATTTGCCGAAACGATTATAGATCAAGATGGCATAATAAAATATCCGGTTTACTGGTCTTCTACATTTGAGTCTAATGGACAATGCATTCAATCTTTTGGGAAAGATGAGCATGCCGGATTTCAAGGTCAAAATTTTAGTTCAGAGAATTCATTTTATGTGCGATTGGTTAAAATGAAAAGTTCTATTGATATCATTGGTACGCCATTCAAAATTGATAATTTAGAAGTTGCACAATATGATTTTCCTCAAGAAGTGAATTGGGCTGATGCTGAAGCTGCATGTGCTTCACTCGCTAATGGTTGGAGATTACCAACAAGATTTGAATTAAGTATTTTATATAAATATAAAGACCAGTTTGGCGATTCTCTGAATGGGGTTTATTGGAGTTCCTCATTATCCCATTCAATAACTGGAAAATCCGATACCGGCGCATTTGGCGTGGAAATGGCGCATTGCCAACATAATTCTTACAGTAGACTCTTTAATAAAAAAGTTCTTGCCGTTAGGGGGGATCTTGAACCAAAAGAAGCACCATCTATAATATCATCACCTAATGATATTATTGGAACACCAATTCAAATTGACAATTTAGAAGTTGCACAATATGATTTTCCTGAAAAAATGAGTTGGCAAAGCGCTGAATCAGCATGTGCTTCACTCGCTAATGGTTGGAGGTTACCAACTGAAGATGAATTGAAAAATTTATATCTTAACAAAGATAAGACCTGCTGTTTAGGTGATTGGAACTATTGGAGTTCTACTGAGTATGATAAGTGCTTGTCAGCGTTTAATCATTTCAAAAAAAATCCGAATAGGACCACCTATTACGGTAAGAGATTTCAGAAATATGTTCGTGCCGTTAAGGCTTTTTAATTATTTGACAACTTTCCCCTTCGACCATTAGGGTTTCTGATGGTATTCCATACCTTTTCTTTCATTGATAATCAATAGGATTTAAGAGTGATATAGATTTATATTTCTCAAATTTTAGATGTTTTAACCGGATTTTGATGATAACCTGGCCCGGCACTAGGCCGGGAGATAAAATATAAAAATTGTTTAGTTTTTTGAGTTAAATAAATCTGTTATTAAATTATAATATTTACTTAATTCGATTTTATCCAGAAAAAAATTAGCGTCATTAAAGCCCATTTTTTTGGCAATAATTAATGCATCAGTAGCCATTTTAATATTATCTTTCCTTAGCCAATACAATGCCTCATTTCTATAAAATCTAGCCTCTGTAGGGTACTTAATTTGATAATTTTTTAGTAATTGAAAATCAAAACTATCTAAATGAGATGCCACTGTTAATGTTAATAAACTATTAACCAAATAGCCGTTTCCTTCATATTCAAATATTTGATCTTCTTTATTACCAGTTCTTAATTCAATAATATTTTTGTTGGTTAATAAATCTTTGAGTTTTATATATAAACCATTCACGAAGTTGGTATTAAAATTTAAAGCTGTTTTCTTGTCTGGAGATGTAATTATATTATCATCATAGGTATCCCATATTATTTCATTTAATAGATTAATTTTGTTTTTATCAGATAAGGATTCTAAAGTACGATTAAAAGAGGTGATAAATAAATTTAGGCTACTGGTGTCATTATTTATATATGCAGCCTTTATACCATAGTAGTATATATGGGATAAGTAGCCAATTTGCACACCATAATATTTCGAATATCCAACAAAAAATTGTGGATATCCTAAATTGATAAATTCATTTAAACGTTCAATATTATTAGTGTATTTCCCTTTTTTATCATAATTCAACATCAGTTTTACATAGAAATAATCCAAATTAAACATTATTGCATTACCATATTGGTTAAATGCTGAGGATGCAATAGTACTCTTGAATTTAGTAATGTTTAATAGCGGTTTTCTAGATGATTCTAGTGACATTGAATCAATCAAATTTAAAGGACCAATATATTTTACTATATTATTAGTATTAATTAATTCCCAAATAGTATCATTTTGTAAATTATAGCCATTGTCTATATTATTGTTATATACTCTCCATAAAGAATCATAGTTTATATTATCTCTATCTGAATAATTAATTTTATTAACTTTATTGATTATGCCCAAATTACCATTTTTTATGGCAAAATTACTGCCGTAATAAAAATCTTCAATATTATTTAAAGCTCTACTATAGTAAGTGCTGAAATATTTAGATTTACTATCGAGAACTGGACCAAATATTAAACCATATCTCATATTTGTTGTGTCTATAGCGGATGGAATTATAGATCGTGTAAAATATTTCAGATACTTTTCTATATGCTTATTCAGCATTAATTTTTCCTCATTTTCTAGCTCGCAATTATATAAATCAAAAATTATAGATTTATATAAAGGTAATCCATTGAATGATGCGTGTGAAGCAAGTGAATCAGCAAGTTCAATAAAATTTAAATTTGAATCTTTGAACCATTCACAACCTAATGTTTTTTTAGTTAATCTTATTATTACAGGTAAATTATCGAAATAAAAACCCTTTTCAGAAGTATGCTCGATTAAAAAATTAATATTATTTTTATAACCTTCTAAATATTCATTAACGTTTATGTTTAATGTTTTTTGCTTAATTGCAATAAATTTAAATATTGTTATAATTAATTCGTATTTAAATTTATCATAAGTATTTAAATTTTTATAAAAATCATTTTTTTCTAATAAAGGAAGAATTCTTTGAATGTTTTTTTTAATTATAGAATCATTATCAAAAGTTCTATTTTTTAAATCACTGTATTCGTATAAAAATATCTCGGATAAATTCTTCAGATAATTCAAATAAGAAATTGAACTTATGTTCATATCTTCTCCTACGGAAATTAGTTCAGCAAAGTCTTCATTATCTAAATTTTTTGTACGAAAATCTTTTAATTTTATCAAATGACTTTTAAAGCCATTAATTATTTCTTTTGAAAATTTTCTTATATTATTTTGATGAAGTGCATAAGTTAAAAAATTTGTTATTACTGCTTTTGATTTCGTATTCCAACCTAATACGTCATATAAATTTACAATTGTTTTAACGGCATATACAATATCATCTGGCCTATTAAATAAATGTTCAAAGTATAAAGGGTTTTGTTCAAAATCATTTGATAAGTTGTATCCAAATTTATTTATTACTAAATTTGTAAAATAATTAACGGCTCTGCTATCAAATCTAGTTGAATGATCAATTAAGTTCAATAATACCAACATAGAATCTTTTGAGTTGTTATTTCTAATGATACTTAATGATTTTTCAAATAAATCAATAGAAACCTGATTCTGCCCGCTATTCATTTTGTAAACTCCGAAAAGTCTATTTGCTTCTGCTTCTTGAATAGAACCTTTTCCTGCTTTTATTTTAATTATAGATATGAAATCGGTATAAAATTCATCATCAATAAACTTAAAAGAATTGTTTGGATCAATAGATATTATTTTCTTATTAAATTGTAAAAAATCTTCTACACCTAATACGTCGAAATATTTAAAAGTTAATTTAGCAACTCTGCTGCAAATATTTTCAACGCTATCTTGCTGCATTTTTGATTGATAAATTTGAGCCTTAAAAATATCTTTATCAAAAATAATTTTTAAATTTTTTCCTTCTTCATAAATAGATTCTTTTAATTTATCTATGTTTGTGATTGTCTTTGATTGTTGTGCTTCAAATTGATTTGAATTTAAAATTTTCAAACAACTATCAATTTCCCCCTTTAAAAAAAATCCAATTGCTCTTTTATATAAAGTATTTGCAAAATCTAAATTTATTTCAGCAATACTTTTTGACAAATCTTGAGCACTTTTTATTGCATTATCTCTTTCATTATCCAGCTTTTGACTTTTTTCTAAAAAATCATTTTCGTATTTATTAAACTCTTCTTTGTTGTTTTGATATATTTTTCTACTTTTTTGTAATTCTACTAATAATATATTTATTTTTTTATCATAAGAATTTTCAACTGATTTTTTTGCAAGATTATAATACTTCATTTGTGCTTCATAAAGTAGATTTTGAGGTGCAAGATAAATTTTAACATCATCTAAATTTCCGGCTATAACGTTATCTAAATCCTTTATGTTTACGACTTCATACCCAGCTTTACGAACTGATATTTTTGTAGATTGTCCAACTTTGTAAGCATCAGTTTCTGTTTTAAATTTACCAGCATTATCAGTAGTGGTAGGTACAGAATAAGGAATAATTATTTGTGCATTTTGTAGGGTTTTAATTTTACCGGTATTAGTTTTACTGTTATGTTCATATAATATACCCTTAAAAACAACTTTTTGACCAAATGAATTAAGGCAGTTAAGTATTAAAATAATAGTGTAAAAGGTATTTTTCATTTTAATTTATTTTTCTAATAATATCTCAATTGGTTTATTAGCATCTACCATTATATCAGTGAGTTTATAAAACTTATACCCCTTACATACTACTTCTATGTCAATATATTTTCTTTGTTTATCTTGAGAAACTATTTGACTTGCTTTTCCAAATATATCGGTATTTAAAGCATACCCATTGAAATTTATAGTTGCATTATTTACTGGATTCCCTGTATTGTAATCTCTTATGATAAACTGGATCTTGTTTAAATTTTTAACACTTAATCTTATACTATGAATCATGTTCCTTTCTAAATTAGGCGTATCAATCTGGTAAATATTATCATTATTAAATTCTAAATTAATTTTACTATCTAGATTTTCTGATGGAATATTAGTTAATTCCACCAATCCGTTTGAATTTATATAATAATCATTTTTGTATTTATCAGTAAGTAGTGTGACCTTCCCTAATTCATTAAACGGATAAGTTGCATTTTCAGAAACCCATGAAAATTGAATTTTAGTATTAATTATTCGATTTGAATATGAATTAAAGATAATTATCAAACTAATTATAAGTAACAATATTACTGAGTATAAAATCAAGAATTTTTTAGATACCCAATTTGTTTTTAGTTGATTTTTTATATCTTTTGTATCTGTTAATATTTGTTCTACATTTTGTTTAATGGCGTCTATATTACCGGATATTATTTGATTGTCTTGTTTAATAGTTGAAATAAATTCTTCCATATTTATCTTGGTCAAATCTAAATAGCTATCTGGATCTATTTTAGTCCTTTGAGCATTTTTTATAATGGTTGAAATCGTTTGATAATACACATTCAAAGCTTCTATTTGAATATTACTTACTTTCTTATTATGAGCGATTGAGTTTCTAATAATTCTAATATCTTCTAATATATAGCGCAATGAATCCCTAGTTGATTTTGTTAACTCAATATTGGAGGATTTAAATATTTCTTCTATACCTTGAAATATATTTTTATCTAATAATATATTTGATAATTCACTAAATGTTGTCCCACTTAGTATACCGGAATTATCGGCACTTTTTATCCATTTGTCAATTACATCTTGCTTGAATAAATTTTGTAGTTTAACAATCACATTATCTGTTCCTCCAAGTTGCTCAGTTATAACATCACGTATAATTAATTCTAAAGCTCTTACTTGTTTTACAGCAGTTTCTTCGGTTGATAATGCTAAATCAAAAGCAAACAAAATACTTAAATTTTTAGAAATTGTCTCTAACCATAAAGATATCCTCAAGCAGCTAATTCTTTCTTTTTCAATATTTTCTTGATTGCTAAAATATTGTTTAATTGTTTCTTCAAATTCATTTAACATCGGTACAGTAATACCTAATACCTCTGCAATTTTATTGCTTGAAAATTTTGATTTACTTTTTTTCCAGACCTCAATGTTAAACTCATTCGTTTCCTTATCTATTATATTTATAATGTTATTTAATGTTGCTTGAATTGTATTTTTTAAAATGGCATTTGTCATATTAATTAATTTTATATTTTAATGAGGTTTTTAAATACTATTTATACTTGTATTTCTGATTGCCTCTTTAAAAACAGTATTTACTTTTTTAGGTATAAAGTTTAGCTTTTTAAAAATAGTGTTTTTTCTCTTAAAAAAAATGTGTTATTTTATTTTATATTTCTCTAATATAATGATATACAATATTTTACACATTTTATATATAAATAACATCGTTATATCTTTATTGATAAGAATCAACTTTCTTCCTTTCAAAATACTTATTTAATAGCGGCACAGGGTCCGTATAAAAGGACAGCCCGTTATTATTATCCTTATACCATTTAGGTAAAATTGTGCCAATGGAGTAATGCAAATGCGATGGTGTATTTTTTGCATTGCCCGTATTCCCAACTGTACCAATAGGATCCCCATTATTTAAGATCATCCCTAATCGCGTATCAGTGGTTTTTAAGTGTGCGTAATAATGCGTTTTAAAAGCAGTTCCTAAAACCACTACAACGTTGCCACCTAATGATAAAACCCCTGTATATATAACCATCCCTTTTGAAGCTGATATAACGGGCGTCCCTGACTTGGCAAAGATATCTACCCCTTTATGTTTATGGCCTACCCTAGGAGCCCCAAATCCTGTTTGAGCGTAACTAAGTCTGCTACTTCCTTTTACTGGGGAAATGAATTTCCAATCTGAATAGTTATATACTACTAAGGTTGCGAGTAAGGCTATGAAAATGATAAGAAAGTATATTTTTTTATTCATAATTATTTATTATTATATTGATATTTAATGATTTATGAATTTTTATTCATTTCAGTATATAAATTATATTTCAAATATAAAATAATTTATTATCTTCGACAAAATTTTTAAAATGCTATTACTATTATTAATAGATGAACATGAGTTGATAACGCTCGATAATTTGTTTCATATCACAACTGGAATATTAGAAGATAAACATGAAAGGTTTATTGAGCACAATAATGATCAGCGTAAAGTATGGTTTTTGCATATGGGTGACATGCGCGCAAATGATGGGCTAATAGATTTTGAAAACTTAGCACAAAATGAATCCGATTTAATTAATAATCGTTTGAAAAGGGAAAAAAAGAAAATTGCCTCCAAAAAAGATACAAATAATGATTCAATAGATTTAATTCCAATTACTGAAAAACGACTCATTCAACCAACTGACTATTTGCTTTGTGTAAGAGGTGTTCCAGCTGGCTATTCAATGATTAAGTCAATGAATGAATTAAAAAATCATAAACAGTTTGAAAATTTTTATGCTGTAGCAACACATCATTTCATAATTTTTAAATTAAGGGATAACTATTCTAATATGAATATCAATTATATACATTTAATACTAGATTCATTTGTAAAAAATGAATTATTAGATTTATATAATAGTAAAAAGAATGGATTAGAAACAAAAAATTTAAACATAATTAATCAAGGAAGTGTAATAATAACAGGCATTAAGGAAATTAAAGATATCAAAGTGAAGGTATTTAAGCGACTTGAAAAGCAAGATGAATTAGTCACTTTACATAATGATATTGTAGAAGCAACGAAAAAGATTGAAGCAAAATCGTTATTATATGCAACTAGTATAAAACGATAAATTATTTAAAAAAAATAACAAATGAGCAATTTAAAAAATATAACAGTTAATGAAATAACAAGTGACGATTCAATTAATTTATTGAACTCGTCTAAGCTTCATATAATTTGTTCAGCAAAAAAGGTGGGAGGTTTGGCAAATACACTTTTAACAAAATTGGGCGAATCGCAATTAAATATCAATCGGTATTGTGACATGGTAAATAGTAAATATGAACCTGGTTGTTTATTTCCTAAACATACTTTAACCTTATTTCCAGTATTAAGACAAGATAAGCAATTGAGCATGCAGCAGGATTTACGCAAGTTTTTTGGAGATACTTTCGAAGCACAGGAAAAATATTTTAAATCCAATAAGATGATATTTTGCTTTGATGAGCAATCATGGCCCGATATGGCGCTTGTCAAGGCAATATTGCAGGAGGAATTGATAAACAGACCATTAGAAGGGGTTGAATCGATCAGTTTCCATCCGTTTTAGGGGTAAGCAACGCATTACCAACCATTTTTTAGCCTAAAAACAAAAAAAATTCCAATTCCAGTAAAGTTTTAGCATAATTTATAAAAAAAATATAAAAAAACATTTGGCAATATAAAATATAACATTTAGCTTTGCACTCCCATTTCGAAATAATGACTTTGTTTGGTTTTCATATTAGTAGTTTTTGTTTGTTAGTTGACAGGGTTTAATTGTGTGGTTGTGGTTGTTTAGTGGTTAAGGGGTGGTTATGAGATTATTCAAAATAACTGCCCCTTAATAATCAAAAAATTAAAATTTAAAATATTATGCGTACAAATACTGAATCAAAAAAAATGCAAAATAAATTTTTAGATATCGTCGGTGAGATCGAGGTCAACGCAGTAGACTATTATCTTTTAAAAGATACATCTGGCTTGGTGATCAAATTCCCTAAGAATTTAGTTTTTGCCAATGGATTGAAAATAGCGGATAATAAAATAGGCTTAACAGTAAGCTTATATGGTGCATGGGTTCATGAAGAAACAGAGGAGATTATGAAAAAATATTCTGCTTTAATGTTTAATCATTTTGACAAGCTCTTTGACATAAGGGAAAAAATTACAACAAGTGAAAGGTTTTACTATTTAAACCCAAATTGGTTGTATTCGGGTGGATTATATATAGGTACGTTCAGATATACGTTGGGTGCCTTATTTAAAACCTGGGAAAATTCAGATGACCTTGTTTATAATGGTAATAAAATTATAAAAATTAGTGGGTCTGCTTTATCAGGTACAAATGTATATTCTGCTTGGGATCCAATCAATAAAAAAATAGTAACTGGAAGTGTGTATGGTCCGAATACACATTGGAAAAATTATGTAAAAGTGTTTCAGGAATTAAGTAGTCAACGAAAATTTAGTTATGAATTAAATTACCTACAGACTATAGCGTTACTTGAAATGATAGGAATCAAATTGTAAAAATTAAAAAATTAAATTATGAATATTAAACAAGCGTTAAAACGTAAAAACAAATTAGTGGGTGAAATAGCCCAGGAGTTTAAAAAGGTATCTCAATATAATAGTATTGAGGAAAAGAATGAAAGACCTTACTCCGCTAGGGAGTCCATGAAAAATTGGCTCGGCCTTACGGAGGAGTTAATTACATTAAAGTGTAAAATACAAGCGGCAAATAGTAGTGTTAATGACAAAATATACCGACTTAGTGAATTAAAAACTCAATGTAAAATGTTAAAGGAGTTAGGTTGTGAAAGTGGAACCCACTATTCCAAGTGGCCGGATGAAAAGTATATTACAAAGGTTGCTGAAATTGGAATATTAGAACGTGATAAAATGGTTAAGAACATTGAGTCTCAAATTGAGACCATACAAGATGAACTTGACGAGTGGAACCACAAAACCATATTAAGTTAACCTAAATTAAACGTACTGGTTGGGGGAGGGGGGAGATAAAAAATATCCTGTGCATTGAGCACAATTAAGCAAATCTTGATTGATGCTGACGCCGATGAAAGATAAAGTATTCAACACATTTAGTTCATCAGTTAAAATTTTTCAGTTCATCACTTAAAATTCATTAAGATATTTTTCATTGAACTTCAAACCCAACTTTTTTAAATATAAAAAAATAAAATTATAAAATACATGACAATAGTAATACATCCTACAGATATTTCAACCGAGTTTTTGATGCCGATTTATGGCAATATTCCAAAAGAGGAATTGACGGTTGTAAAAGGTGGCGTAAGTAAAAATGAATTAATTGAGTTGATTAAAAAACACGATACGGTTTTATGCTTAGGGCACGGCAGTCCATTTGGTTTATTTTCTATTGGCCAGTTCAATGGCTTATCCTATATGGAATATATTATAGATAAGGAAATGGCGCCTTTATTAAAGGACAAAAAAGTAGTAACTATTTTTTGTTACGCAAAAAAGTTTGTTACCTCCGTTGACTTACATGGGTTGTATACAAGTGACATGTTTTGTTCCGAAGTTGCGGAATGTAACTTAATGGGCTTGGGGTATGATATCACCCAGGAAATGGTGGATCAAAGTAACTATGTATTTGGGGTGACGCTTGGTAAGTTTAT
>Ga0222712_10003105_pt1 | contig 18429 bp, 21 predicted proteins | sample C33_657DmetaG_FD_165043 | JGI IMG/M metagenome (GOLD analysis project Ga0222712, IMG submission 165043) | Estuarine water microbial communities from San Francisco Bay, California, United States - C33_657D | ecosystem: Environmental > Aquatic > Marine > Unclassified | place: USA: California...
GGCGGCGCGCACCTCATTCGCAATCGCGCCAATCTTCGGACGATCCTCCGCGGAGAGTGCGCCGATCCCGCGGAGGAGATCGGTCAGTGCGCCGCGCTTGCCGAGGAGTGAGGAGCCGAGCTCTTCAAGGGCGGCACTCGTTTCGGCCGCGCCGATCTTTGCGATCGACTCAGTTTGGAGGGTACGGAGTTGCTTCTCGAGTGCCGCGAGCTCCACGGCTGCGACCTAGCGCGTCAGGCGCGCTTCGCTACGTCCGCGACCGCAGTGAAGGCCGCAGCATCGCGAACGGCGAGGTCAGCCAACATCTTCCGGTCGATCGCAACGTCGTTGCGCTTCAGGCCGGCAATAAAGACGGAGTACGAGAGACCATTCAGTCGAGCGGCCGCGTTCACACGGTGAATCCAGAGCTCACGCATCTGGCGCTTGCGCTGCTGTCGGTCACGTGTTGCATATGCGAGCGCGTGAAGGAGTGCCTCACGAGCTGGACGAATGAGCTTGGAGCGCGTACCGCGACGCCCAGAGGCGGCTTCGAGCAGGCGCTTATGGCGCTTATGACCAGCAACTCCGCGCTTTACTCGTGCCATGCGTGCTCCTCTCCCCTACGCCGCTCAGCCGCCGTACGGCAGCAGGCGTGAGATCTGATTGTGATGCGTGCTGCCAAGCACCGCCTTCCCCGAGTAACGGCGGATGCGGCGCTGCGACTTGATTTCAAGGTGGTGACCGCGCCACGCCATGACGTGGATCGGCTTACCTGAGCCGGTGAAGCCGATGCGCTTCGAGGCCCCCTTGTGCGTCTTCATCTTTGGCATGTCACTCCCCTTCGGATGAGCTGGTGGTTGGTTCGGCTAGCGTAGCGGAACTTGCCGCGGACGCCTCCCGAGCCTTCGGTTTCGCCAATGCTAGCAGTTGGATCGAGAGGAAGCGTCCCTCGAGGAGCGGGGGGCGCTCCAGCTGGGAGACGTCCGATAGCCCCTCCACGACCCTGGTCAGGATCCCCTGCCCGATCTCAGGGTGGGTCATCTCACGGCCACGGAACTTGACCGAGAACTTGACCCGGTCCCCAGCCGAGAGGAACTTGTGGGCCTGGCGGATCTTGGTCTGGAGGTCGGCCTCGCCTATCTTGGGGGTGCAGCGGAGCTCCTTCAGGTCGGCCGTCTTCTGGCGCTTCTTGGAGTCCTTCTCTTTCTTCTGCAACTCGTACTTGTACTGCCCGTAGTTGAGGTACTTGCAGACTGGCGGAGCTGAGGTGGGGGCGACCTCTACAAGGTCAAGCCCGCGCTCTTGTGCCTGCCGAAGGGCTTCGTGTGTGGGGAGGACGCCGAGTTGGTTTCCATCTTCGTCGAGGACGCGCACCTGTGGCACGCGGATTTGAAGATTGATGCGCAAGTCCTTAATCGGCTACACCCTCACGATCGTCTGTATCACTCCCTGCGGAGACCTTCCACGGGGGCGGCAAGCGTAGCACCTTGAGGCGCGGGGGGACTTCTGGCTCACGAAGCGCTGCGTGAGGCGGCCTTCGCGGCAAGTGTGGCGGCAAGCGCCTCCCAACTCGTTGCCGGCTCCTGCGTGCCGTCACGCCAGCGAGGGGCGGCACCACCCGCTTCGATCTCCTTATCCCCGAGGACGAGCATGAGCGGAACCTTCTGCTCTTGCGCAAGGCGAATCTTGTTCTGCATCCGTGCAGATGATGCATCAACGGAGACGCGAATCCCTGCGGCCCGAAGTGTTGCGGCGCCAGCGGCAGCCGCCTCTTCATGGCGATCAGAGATTGGGATGATGACGACCTGCTCAGGGGCGAGCCAGAAGGGGAAGGCGCCAGCGTAGTGCTCCACCAAGATGCCGATGAAGCGCTCAAGCGACCCGTAGATGGCGCGGTGAATCGCGATCGGTCGGACACGCTCCCCCGCCTCATCCACATACTCAAGGTCGAAGCGCTCAGGGAGCATGGCAAGGTCCACCTGAATCGTTGCCGTCTGCCACTCGCGACCGAGCGCGTCGCGCACGATGATGTCGATCTTTGGCGCGTAGAAGGCACCGTCGCCCGCGTTGAGGCGCCACTTCGCGCCAGATCGCTTCAGCGCCGATTCAATCATCGCCTCGGCCTTCTCCCAGAGCTTCGGATCGCCGAGCGCCTTTGCAGGCTTGGTGGAGAAGACGAGCTCGACGGGGAGATCAAACCAGCCGTAGACCGTGGCAACCTCACCCAGCAGGGCGTCAATCTCGCTCTCAATCTGATCCGGTCGCACGTAGATGTGTCCGTCGTCTTGAATGAAGTGACGCACGCGCGTCAGGCCGCTCAGCGTCCCAGAGAGTTCGTTGCGGTGCAGTCGTCCGTACTCTGCGAGACGCAGCGGGAGGTCGCGGTAGCTGCGTGTCTTTGTCTTATAGATGACGGTGCTCTCCGGGCAGTTCATCGGCTTCAGGCTGAACTGCTCACCTTCAGATTCAATGACGAACATGTTTTCGCGGTAGAGCTCCCAGTGACCCGACTGCTCCCAGAGCCGCTTGCTGACAATGATCGGCGTAGAGATCTCTTGATAGCCGCGCGCCTCTTGCAGATTGCGCATCGCGCCCTCAAGTGTGCGCCAGAGGAGTTGCCCCTTCGGATGCCAGAAGGCACTACCAGGAGAAACGTCATGGAAGGAGAAGAGGTCGAGCGCCACACCGAGTCGTCGGTGGTCACGCTTCTTCATCTCGTCGCGACGCCAGATGAACTGGTCAAGCTCCTCTTGCGTATCCCATGCGGTCCCGTAGATGCGCTGCAACATCGGCCGATCGCTCTTGCCGCGCCAATACGCGCCAGCAACGGAGAGGAGCTTGTACGGGCCGATCTTGCCAGTGCTCTCCACATGCGGCCCACGACAGAGATCCTGGAATTCGCCGTGCGTGTAGGTGGTGACGTTCGGCTTCGGCTGGCCGGCCGCTGCAGCCTTGGTGGCGAGATCATCCATGATCTCGACCTTGAACGTCTGGTCGAGCTTCACGTGCTTCGCGCGCGCATCATCAAACGCGTGCTCGTCCAACTTGAAGGTGTGATTTGCGGCGATGCTCTTCGCCATCTCCGCCTCAATTGACGCGAGGTCCTCTGGCGTCAGTGGACGCTCAAGGAGGAAGTCGTAGTAGAAGCCGTCGGTGATGGCGGGACCGATGCCGAGCTTGACGCCAGGGAAGAGGCGCATCACCGCCTCCGCCATCACGTGCGCGGCGGAGTGGCGCATGCGGCCGAAGTGATCAGCGGCGCCAGCGTCGAGGAGTTCGTCGGCTGAGCCACGCGTTGGCGCGGCGAGGAGCTCCTCTTCGAGTGACGCCTGGACCGCCTCTTCAGCCATTCGTTGCTCCCCTGCCTCCTCAATCGTTGTGGTGGGCGGTATAGGACTCGAACCTACGACCTCAGCCATGTCAAGGCTGCGCTCTAACCAACTGAGCTAACCGCCCAAGGTCCCTGAGGATAGCCGATACACTCCCCGCCTATGAGTGATGAGAGCGAAGAGCCCCTGGGAGCGCGTGCGGCGAGTGCCCCGCTGATCGTCTGCGTTGGCGACCTGATTGATGAGATCGCTGTCCGCCTCACGGCGCCATGGCGACGCGGGAGCGACGCAGCGGCACAGATCAGCCGACGACGTGGCGGGAGCGCCGCGAATGTCGCCGTCGCTGCGGCAGCGACCGGTGGACGAGCGCGCTTCATTGGCGCGATCGGCAGCGACACAACGGGCGATGCACTTGAGGCGGCACTGCTCGCCGCTGGTGTGGAGCCGCTCCTTCAACGTGATGGACGCAGCCCCTCCATCATCGTGATCGTTGAGCCAGACGGTGAGCGCACCATGCTCCCCGATCGCGGTGTTGCAATGACGCTGACGCACCCTGGCCCAAAGGTACTCAGCGGCGCCAGCTGGCTCCACGCACCCGCCTACTCCCTGATCGGCGAACCACTTGGCGCCACAACCAACGCGCTCTTTCGCGAAGCTGTCAACTCAGGGATCGCCACGTCGCTCGATGCCTCCTCCGTTGGCGCACTCGCCGCATGGGGACCTGAGGAGAGCCGTAGACGCTTCGGTGAAACTGGCGCAACACACCTCTTCGCCAACGAAGAGGAGGTTGAGTACCTTGATCTCATCGAGCGACCGATCCCGAACATGACCCTGATCGTGAAGCGCGGAGCGGGCCTTGCCGAGGTGCGCGATCCTCACGGTCGCCAGGTCGCCACACTCCCCGCACCACCACTCAGCGGGTCAATTGACTCAACCGGAGCTGGTGATGCGTTCGCAGGCGGCTTCGCAGTTGCACGCGCAGGAGGCACAGCGTGGGAAGATGCGCTGCGCGCTGGGCACCGTGCCGCGAGCGCGCACCTGATGGAACAGCAGAAGCGGGGTTGAGATGATCGTTCGATGTTCGTCCGAAGTTGCAGCAGCGCTCAGTGAGGGGCGTCCTGTTGTTGCGCTTGAGTCAACGATCACCTCAGCGCTCGGGCTCCCCGCTCCACACAACCGCGACTGTTTTGACAGGGTTAACGCGGCGATTCGCGCGGAGGGTGCAGTCCCCGCACTCACCGGCCTCCTTGATGGCCAGCTCGTCGCTGGCGTAGAGCCTGGCGAAGAGGATCGGCTTCTTAACGCAACGCAGAAGCTTGCGGAGCGCGATCTTTACGGTGCGATGGCGGCGCGTCTCGGCGCTGGCGTCAGCACCGTCTCAGCAACGGTCGCAATCGCCCATCTCGCCGGCATCCGCATCTTCGCCACAGGCGGCATTGGCGGCGTGCACCGCGGCGCGGAGCAGAGCTTTGACGTCTCATCTGACCTTGGCGCCATGGCACGTCACCCAGTCGCCGTGGTGAGCGCTGGGGCGAAGGCCTTCCTTGATCTTGCCAAGACACTGGAAGTGCTCGAGACGCTCAGCGTTCCAGTGGTCGGCTATCAGACAGACGAGTTCCCCGCCTTCTGGAGCCGCAGTAGCGGGCTAAAGATTGCTCACTGTGTAGAGACACCAGACGCGATCGCCGCCACGATGAACGCGGCACGCGATGCAGGCTGGCCAGGAGGCTTCCTCATCGCCAACCCGATCCCTCGCGCCGACGAAATTGTAGCCGCTGAGATTGCCGCCGCGATCGAAGAAGGCCTTGCCACTGCAGCGGCAGCCGGGGCAACAGGCCCAGCGGCAACTCCGCGCATCCTCGCCGCAATTGCCGCTGCGACTGCATCACGCTCGATTCCGGCGAATCTTGCACTCGCAGCGTCGAACGCATCGCTTGCGGCAAAGGTTGCCGTTGCGCTCTCGCGCATGGGCCGCGTTCGGAACTAGCTTCTGAAACTAGTCGTCAAGAACTAGGCGCTCCGCGCCGTTGTACTGTGTCGCGGCCCGCGGACGATCGAGAGCAGCGCAACCACCGCGATCAAGATCCCCACACCGAGGAGCGTATTCGTTGCGCCAATCGCATCGGCAATCGGCCCGACCGCAATGATCGGCGCGAAGCTGCCGAGGCTGACTAGCATGTTGAGCACGCCGAAGACACGCCCACGCACCTCCTCTGGCAACTCCTCTTGCAGCGCAGTCTGGGCTGGAATGGCGACGAGACCATAAGAGGCACCAGCAAAGTAGGCGACGAAGATCACGGTGGCGAGCGCTGATGCACCACTGCCGATCGGAAGTCCGCCGAGCACGCTGGCGCCATCAGAGATCGCACGACTGATCGGTTCGGCAAGCGCGAGGAGGGCGAGGCCGGCGCCAACACCGAGCAGCCCCCCTTCAATGAGGCGACGGCGAGAGATTGCCTGCCCCCAACTATTCAGCGCCAAGATTCCCGTGACCACACCGAGTCCAATCGGCAAGACGATCAGCCAGAAGTCGCGAGCCTCAAGTCCCAGCGCGTTTGCTACGTACTCTGGCCCGAGAACGCCCATTAGGCCAACGACGCTTGCGGCGATTGAGAGATAGGTGAGCGACCAGAGGACAGAGCCGTTCGCGCGGATGTAGCGCAGCCCCTCCATTAGTTCAGATGTTGTAGTCCGTGTTGTCTCCCGTGTTGAGGCGCGCAGGCCCTCTGCGTGTGCGGTGGGTGGCGCCGCCGGAAGGCCAATGCACAGGATTCCAGCGATCAGGAAGAGACCTGCAACGAACACGATGGCTGCCTCTGGTCCGGCGATGCGCACAACGGCGGGGCCGAGCAGTGCAAAGCCGAGCGCGAAGGCTGCATTCAGGGTGAAGGTGAAGAGTCCGTTTGCTGATGTGAGCTGATCTCTTCGGACGAGCAGCGGGATCATCGCAAGCTCCGCCGGCGCAAAGACCGTCGTCATGAAGCTCGCAAAGATGTTCAGCAGCATCACGGCCCCAAGCGAGTCGACGCTACCAAGCATCAGGAAGAAGGCGGCGGCGCGCGAAAGGTTCGCCACGACCAAGACGAGTCGCTTATCGAGGCGATCCACCCAAACGCCAGAGATCGGCGAGAGGAGGACGGCGGGGACGAGGAAGCTCAAGAAGAGGAGGCTCAGCGCTGAGGTAGACCTACTCCGCTCCGCAACAAGGACGGTGAGTCCGTAGAGGACGACGTTGCCGCCGATCTGCGTAAGGAGTTGGGCGATCCAGAGGCGCAGGAAGGCGCCGTTTCGCAGCACCCCCACATCTGGGGGCTGCTGGAAGTCAGGGATCTCCTTCTTTATCTGTGACTCGCTCACGCTGCCTCCATCCTGCCGCTTCCTCTGGTGCCCCCGGCCGGAATCGAACCGACGACGCCCGCCTTAGGACGGCGGCGCTCTATCCACTGAGCTACGGGGGCCCGTCAAGATGGTAGCCCAGCGCCGCGTGGGAGAATACGGGGATGGAGACGCGCAGCATCACCCTTTACAGTCGGCCCGAGTGCGAACTCTGCGTGGAGGCCCTTGCAGCCCTCCGCCAGATTGTGGCCGCCTCCCCCACCCCGCTCGTCATTAGCGAGATCAATGTCGAGGGGGATCCAGCGCTGCATCAACGCCTCCTCACGGAGATCCCTGCCGTTGAATACGGGGGTCAACTCCTCTCGCATGCAACGAGTCAGATGCGCATTGCAACGTTTATCGCCAAGGTTGATGACACGGTGCAGCATGTCTGAGGTAAGCCTCCTCACCGCAGTCGCGGCGGGACTCTTGAGCTTCCTCTCCCCGTGTGTTCTTCCACTCGTCCCGGCATACCTTGGCCGACTCGCATCGTTAGCGAGCGGTGAGTCGGCAACGCTCCATGCACTCCTCTTCGTGAGTGGATTCAGTGCCATCTTCACCCTCCTCGGCGTCGGCGCCGCATACGCTGGCGGTGCACTTGGATCAGTTCTACCCATCGTGCAACTTCCACTCGGTCTCGTTGTCTTCTTCGGTGGCCTGCACCTTGCAGGCGTTGTGCGCATCCCGTTCCTTGATCGCAGCCAGGCGCCACGTAGCTACTCCGCCGCTGGGCGCAGTGGCAGCCTCCTCCTTGGCGCCGCATTTGCGGTGGCATGGACGCCGTGTATCGGGATCGTGCTCGGCTCAATCCTTGCGCTCGCCGCAACAGGGAGCGATCCGATCGGCTCCGTTGCACTCCTACTCAGCTACAGCGCGGGGCTCGGCCTTCCATTCATTGGGCTGGGAGTTGTTGCGCAGCGAAACGCTGATCGACTCCCTGCACTCCTCTCACGCTTGCGGAGAGGGACGCGCCTCGCTGGCCGAGTCGGCGGCCTCCTCGTTGCGGCGGTCGGACTCGCGATCGCCGCCGGACTCCTTCCAACGCTGGCCCGCCTCCTCCCAGGAATCCAAGGGCTCTAGTACGTGGAGATGATTGGACCGTTCCCTCGACGTACGCTCATCCGAATCGGCGCACTCGCACTCCTTGCCGCCGTCCTCCTCGCGCTCGCGGGCACAAACATCCCAACGAGCACGACTCCTCCGCTCGGCATCAACGCTGATGGGCGCTACGTGATTGACCCTGACGCGACCGGGCCCGTGATCGATAGTGAGTTCGCCATCCCCGCAGAATCGCTCCTTGCGGACGGCAGCAGCTACGGCGAAGCGGTGGATGCGCGCGCAGCTGCAGGGCTCCCACCGGTCCAACTCATCATCGTTGACCTCTTCGCCACCTGGTGTCCGCCGTGCCAACAGGAGACGCCAATCCTTCGCGCCTTTGATCGCGCCTATCGCGAGCGCGGACTTCAGATCATCGGCATCTCTGTCCAGGAGTTGCAAGGGAGTGTGGCCGCCTATGCGGAACGCTACGGGCTGGAGTATCCGATCGTTCTAGATGCGGATGGCGCACTCTTTCGTGCCGCTGCGGCGGGTGGCCTCCCAACAAAGATCCTGCTCGATCCGAGCGGTCGCGTCCTCGCCGTCCTGCCGAGGCCCTTCACCGCGGCCGATGGTGCAGCGCTCATCGAGCCGCTCTTAACACCGTAGTGAAGTCGGCCGGCGAGGGCTATGCGCTACACGCCCTATTCGGCAACAAAGCGGAAGCGATCGCGATCCGCAACAAGGTGGCCGACTGGTGCCGCTAGCTCATGGCTCTGCACGATGAGCCACTGCTCTGCCGCAGCCTCGGCAAAGATTGCCGCCTTCGCATCAACGGAGACCCATGCGGCATCGTCATAGGATGTGACCCAGCGTGGATTCGCCTGCCACGGGCGCATAAACAGATCGCCCATGAAGAGCAGCGTCTGCTCGCTCCCGCGAATGATCGTCGCCTGTGATCCGGGCGTATGCCCGCCAAGTAGGCGCAGCTCAACCTGCGGGAGGAGCTGACGTTCTGTGATGAACGGTTCCGGCTCGGATTCGGCAAAGAGCGCCTGAAGAAGTGGCGCGTCATACGCGGCGCGAGCCCGCGCCGAGCGGCTCGCCACAGCGTCAATCTCCGCCTGCGGCGCAACGATCGTCGCCTTCGGGAAGGCGGCGGCTCCGCTGCTGGTGACCAACCCGCCAGCATGGTCACGATGTAGATGGCTCGGTAGGACGTAGCGCAGCGCTTCTACATCTATCCCTGCCGCAAGGAGCGCATCGCGCGCGCTCACGGAGTGCACAACCTCGTCCTGTTGTGCGACCCCTGCGGCGAGCATCCCCGTCTCGAGCAGCAGATTTGCAGAACCAGTCTGCACATGGAGAAGGTTGAGCGACTGCTGCAGACGTGACGCAGCGTCAATCTCAGCGTGAACGAGCGGCTCCCATGTAGTGCGCGGCACAGGTCCGAAGATGGCACCCGCGTCGCTGCGGAAGGTTCCAATCTGCAGCAGATCTACTCTGACCCCGCCTAGATCAATGCGGCGAGGTGGTCGCGGTCCACTCAACGGAGCGGCGCTCATCCCCTACGAGCGCTCGGTCTCACGTCGCGTGGCATCAAAGTCAACGTGGATCGCTGACGCGGTTGGCTCCGTCTGCCCCTGATAGCGACTGCGCAGCTCCTTGCTGCCATATGGCTGATCCACAGTGCTCGACATGCGATGGAAGGAGATCTGGCCAATCTTCATCCCTGGATAGAGGGCGATCGGGAGCCGCGCAACGTTGCCAAGCTCGAGCGTTAGGTTTCCAATCCAGCCGGGATCAACGTATCCGGCGGTTGAGTGAATCAAGAGGCCGAGTCGACCGAGTGACGACTTCCCGTCAAGCCGACCGAGGAGTGCATTGCCAACACTGATCCGCTCAAGCGTCTGACCCAAGACGAACTCGCCTGGGTGCAGCATAAAGCGCTCCCCTTCCCCCACCACCTCAAGATCGGTGAGCTCCGGCTGCTCAGCGCGCGGATCAATGTAGCCGTATCGGTTATTACGGAAGACGCGGAAGGTGCGGTCAAGGTGCAGGTCAATCGAAGCTGGCTGCACATCGCGATCATCAAACGGTTCAACCGCAATCTCACCAGAGACGAGTGCGGCGCGCAGGTCGCGATCAGAGAGGACGCTCACGCTTCGCTCTCCACAGAAGGGCGACGGCGGCGCTTTCCACCACCAGCCCCCTTCTCCTCTACGAGCGTGTCGACTTCGCGCTTCAGGGTGGCGAGGTCCTCAAACGACTGGTAGACGCTCGCGAATCGGATGTAGCCGATCTGATCGATCTCGCGCAGTGCCGCCATGGCGAGTGCACCGATGCGCGCCGTAGAGATCTCCGTTGATCCGCTGGCACGAATCTGCGCCTCGATTGCCTCCATTGCGCGCTCTGGCGCATCAACGGGGACTGGGCGCCGGGCAAGTGCGGTGCGTAGGCCATCAAGCAGCTTCAGCGCGTCGTACTCTTCGCGCAAACCGGAGCGCTTGACCACGTAGAGCTTGGCAAGTTCAGCGCGCTCATAGGTGGTGACACGGGTGCCGCAGATACGGCAGGCACGGCGACGACGGATAACGCTCCCCTCATCGAGGTCGCGTGAATCCACCACCCGCGTGTCGGGCTCTTTGCAGGACGGACAGCGCACTGAGCCTCCTCGTCTCTCCCACCCATTGTGGTGGTACGCCGAGTCTACACACGCTCTAGCGGCGCTGAGTAGCCCCGAGGAGGGCGTAGCGGGCGGTCAGCCGTGGTCGACAGGCCCTGCGATCGTCTCGCAGGCGTGCTCCAGCACCGGGAGAAGGATGGCGAGACCATCGCGGACTGCGCCGCTCCCACCAGGCATGTTGACGATCAGACTGCCGCGCAGGACGCCTGCAACGCCGCGCGAGAGGATCGCCGCCGGCGTCTGCGAGCGACCGAGCATGCGAATCGCTTCTGGAATGCCGGGGATCTCTCGCTCAAGAAGCGGCTTCGTTGCATCAGGTGTTACATCACGCGGCGTCAGTCCCGTGCCACCTGTTGTCAAGATGACGTTGACACTCCCCGCGCGTTCACTCAGCAGTGCGCTGATCTGGTCGCGCTCGTCTGGAACTGTTGCGCGAGAGACCTCCCAGCCGTGCGCCTCCATTGCGGCGGCGGCGAGGGTTCCCGAGCGATCTTCTCGCGTCCCAGCGGAGACTGAGTCGCTCACGGTGACGATGAGGACGCTGCGCTTCTCGTCAGCCATCTCGCCTCCACGTGCCACTCGCGCCGCCGGACTTCTCCAACAGCTGCGTTGGCCCAATGACCGCTCCGCGGTCAATCGCCTTGATCATGTCGTAGACGGTAAGCGCGGCAAACGAGGCGGCGGTGAGTGCCTCCATCTCTACTCCCGTCTGTCCGGTGCAGTGCACCTCGGCACGGATCGTTACCGCACCAGCGGCACGATCCACAGAACAGTCAACCTGCACCAGTGAGAGGGCGAGTGGGTGGCAGAGTGGGATCAGCTCGGCGGTACGCTTCGCCGCCTGAACCCCGGCAAGTTCGGCGGTACTCAGGACCGCACCCTTCGGTGCCTCTCCGCGTTCAATCAGATCAAGTACTTCGGTAGAGACGGCGACGCGGCTCACAGCAACGGCACGTCGATCGGTGATGGGCTTCGCGCCAACATCAACCATCGTCGCGCGCCCGTCAGCGCCAACATGCGTGAGGCGTTGCTCTTCCATGCGCTGATCCTAGCCGTTTGGCGCGGTGATGCGACGTGATGCGCGTGGCAGTGGATGCAGTTCAATCGCTTCACCAGCGGCGTACTCGCCAACCTCCTCTGGCACGACCACCAAATTGTCGGTTCGCGCCAACACTGAGACCTGATGGCTCCCCTGCTCGCCTGCCAGCTGTACCCGCACGCGACCTGAAGGATCGTGCAGCGGTGCGCCATCTTGGTCACGGAGTGCAGCGAGACGAAGGAAGGAGCGCCTCCCGAGCGGACTCTCGACGCGCTCCTCAAGCAGTCCAACAGCTCGTAGCCCGCGTGCCGGTCGTCCACCGAGCGCCCGAAGGAGTGGGAGCGCAACCTCAACGCCTACGACAAACGCACTTACCGGATTTCCCGGGAGGCCGATCGCCCAGAGTGCGCCGTCACCACCAGCGCGCCGTCGACCGAGGAGCAGCGGCTTCCCAGGCTGAATTGCAAGGCGCCAGACGACGAGCTCAAAGGTCGTTGCGAGCGCTGCACCAACATGATCGTGTGCCCCCACGCTGACGCCTCCCGTTGTCACCAGCAGGTCAGCCTGCGCGGCGAGAGCAGCAACGACCGCGCCGGTTGCCTCGGCCGTGTCGCCAACTTGTGCACGCGCAACAACCTCGCCCCCTTCGGCAGCAATGAGTGCAGCGAGAGCGGGGCCATTACTGTCGCGAATCCCTCCATCAGCCGCGTTGTTGAGTAGTTCATCACCCGTTGTCAGCAGTGCAACCCTTGGTCGACGCACCAGGGAGAGATCCGCTGCGCCACTCGAAAAGATGACGGCGAGCAGCCCAGCATCAATAGTTGCACCAGCTTCGGCGAGGAGGCTCCCCACGCGCTGATCCTCGCCGCGTCGGCGAATGTGCGCGCCAACGTTGACACCACCGCTCACCCATACATGCGCTGGAAGTTCCGCTGGGACGCGCTGCAGCAGCACGCCGCCACGCTCTGGATCTACGATGCTGCTCCGCTCCACAGGGATCACTGTTGTGCCACCTTCTGGAATTGGTGCTCCAGTCGCGATGCGCTGACACTCCCCATCGCGCAGCGGCGTGGCACTGAGTGTGTGACCTGCAGCCGCATCTCCAACACAGGTCAATCGGTGCGGTGCACCGCTGGATGCTCCAGCCGCGTCAGTCAACGTTGTAACCCAGCCATCCATGGCCGAAACATCAAACGGGGGGTGATCAACAGCCGCGTAGAGCGGTTCGGCGAGCGTCCGCCCAATCAACAGGTTGGCTGTCTCATCACTAATAGCGATTTGCTCCGCAGGGAGCGGCGTGACCTGTGCCAAGAGGCGGAGAAGAAGATCGTCAATGCGCTCAAGCTCCACCGAAACTGATTCGCTCACTGCAGGCTCTGGAGCAAGATGATTGAGGCGACCGCTCCGAGCGGCGCGTTGAGCCAGAGAAATCGGCGCCATGCAGCACGGGCTGCCCCCCAGCTTGGCCTCCCACGAAGAAGTGGGAGCACTGAGCAGCCGCTTGCGATCGGAATAGCTGCAGCGAGCTGCATCAGCAGATCGGGCTGAGCAAGGAGTGGTAGTGCTGCGAACAGATAGACGAGCAGAATCGCCTGCGGGGTACGGCGCTCCCCAAGCAGTGTTGCGACTGTGGCAATCCCGCTTCGCTTGTCAGCCGACACGTCTTGCAGTGCACCAAGAGCATGGCTCGCAACGCCCCAGAGCGCAAGGGCCAGCAGTGGCGCGATCCACGCTGAATCCAACGTGACGCCGAGGAGGAGCCCTGCGACCGGCGGGATCAGAAAATGTATTGAGGAGACAGCCGAGTCGAGCAGTGGAACCGCACGCGCCCGCACAAGCCAGGGAGCGCTGTAGAGCGTTGCAAAGAGGATCGCGATGAGCGGCATAAGGTTCGCCGGCGCAGGGAGGGCGACCGCCATGATCAGCGCCGGCACCAGTCCCGCAGCCACGAGCGCAACGCGAAGCGGAGCGATATCGCGCTCGCGAAGTAGTGCGCCCTCCGCACCACCCTTGCGCGGATTTGCCGCGTCACTTGCGCGGTCATAGAGATCATTGATGCCGTACAAATAGAGGTTGTACCCAGCTCCCCACCAGAGGATTGGCGCAAGCAGCCAGCCGCCGAGCGTCTCCCCAGCACCGGCGGCGAGCACGCCTCCAACGAATGGGAGCGCGGTGTTCACCCAGGAGATTGGACGCGCAGCGAGGAAGATCCTCCATGCGCTCCCCTCCCCTTGCAGCACCTCAGCACGCAAGCGCAACGCCACACCTGCGAGTCCAACGGCATAGAGGAGATCTTCAACCGGTGCTGCGCCAAGCAAGACGCCACTACGTGGCTCCCCTGGATACGTCAGCACTCCTAGGTAGCAGAGCACGTTATCGAAGATCAGTGTCAACACGATGAAGACGAACGCAGCGACGCGCGTACCGTGATCACGCCGCAGTAGTTGCACGACAAGCGCCACCCCCGCTCCGGCAAGCACGCCAGCCGCCACGCTGTACTCAGCGCCACTCAAGAGCGCCAAGAGCGACCCGCCACTCAGTGCGCCAGCGCAGGCATCGAACACGCCGCGAGGGAGACCGAGCGTTACGCCGCTGGCAACTCTCCCCTTCCCAACAGCATCAGCAACAACAACGAGTAGTGCTGTGATGCCGAAGAGGAGGAGCGGCTCTTCAATCGGAAACCCGCGACCGAGAGGGCCAGCGCCCGGGAAGGAGAGCGCCGTTGCGCTAGAAGGAGTCGCAAACCACCCTCGGGCGAGCCCCACCGTATCTACGAGTAGGAATCCAATCGTCGTTGCAATCACAACCGGAAGTAGCACGTCGCGTCGCGTCCGCCGGCTCCAGCGCAGCGCAAGGCCACGGATGCCAACGATTGAACCGATGATTGAAAGCAGATAGAGCGCGCTCATCTACCGCCTCCGTCGTCGTGCGGCGCGGAAGCCAACCGCTGCGGTAGCAACCAGCACAGCACAGAATCCAATCGCCGCCGCCACCCAGAAGGTCTCGGGGTAGAGCTGCACAAGGCGATCCGTTGCAGGGTTGAATGTCCAGGTCCCTGCAGGGAAGAGCAGCTGATGTGCTGCGGTGAACGTTGCATCAAAGGCGAAGAGGAAGGCGCCTCCAACGAGCGCAGCTCCCGCGCCAAGCAGCACCGCTCCATCGCGAACCCCCTGCGGCAGCCATCGCCTTCGTCGCATGGCGAGCAGAGCGAGGAGAGCGAGTGCGCCTGCACCGAACAGTACGAGCCCACGAAATAGCACGCCAACATCTACAAGGTGTGAGCGCTCAGCAGCGCTCAAGAAAACCTCGCCGCCCAGCTGTGCGTCGAAGGTGCCGCCAAAGAGGAGATCGCGTACCAGCGCATCAGAGAGCGCATACGCAGTCGGTGGCTCAACGCTGAGAAGGGTGGGTGCGCTCGCAAGGTCGAGCAGCGCATGGACGACGGGTGGAAGAAGAAAGAGGAGTAGCGTGAGGGCGAGCAGCGCAACGAGCACCGCAGCGGCCAGCAGCGCTCGCCGCACTGCGCGGCGTAACGCGTTCACGCGTCGACGAGGACGCGACCCTGCTCCCACCATGACCTCACCGAGAGAGGATCTGGCGCAACTCGTCCGAGCAGGATGGCCGCTCGTGTTACCGCAGCCTGAAAGTCCTCCCACTCGCTCTCCGCGAGAACCTGAATCCCTGAGTACCCCGCCGCTGCAAGCAGCTGGTGTTCCGTTGGGCCGAAGAAGGCGAGATTCAGGAGGAGCGCTTCATCACGCCACTCGCCAACATCGGCAAGCGAGGCGTCAGTCTGGTCGGCGAGAGTCTGGCGGCGTGTTGGCGTCTCGCTCCGTTCAAGGAGGAGGCCCGTGGTGAAGATCCCCTGCGCCTCAAGGCGCGCGAGGTGGACCGGCTCAATGCGGGTGAGCTGAACGATCGCTGGCATCAGTACCTCCTCGCCGCATCGTAGCGCCTCCCCCCTCTCCAACGTGCCGAAGTGGTCTTGATTGTTACATTTTCCACTCTGCGCAACGCTCGGGGCGCCTGGCGAATGTTTTGACCTTTTCCGCCATAATCGCCCCAGCGGTGCGTTGTGCCGCCAAAAGGTTAGGGAGGGTCGATGAGTCCAGAGCTGGGATATCAGTTGGTCTATAACTTTATGTCCCTCGCCATCGCGGCGATGGGTGCGAGCTTCTTCTTCTTCGTCTCCGCAAGGGGATCGCTGAAGGAAGGGAACCGCATGGCAGTCACGCTGTCAGCCACTGTTGTGCTGATCGCGTTCTACCACTACGTCCGCATCTTCGACTCGTGGGTCGCCACGGCGGGTGCAGGAAACCCAGGCGCGTTCAACGAGGGCTACCGCTACGTTGACTGGCTCCTCACGGTGCCACTCCTCGTCGCAGAGCTAATCCTCGTCCTTCGCTTGGACAAGAAGGTTGAGAGCAAGCTGATCCAGCGAAACGTGCTCTACGCCTTCCTCATGATCGCAACCGGATACATCGGCGAGCTGGATGTCCAGACCTCAGTGGTCCTTGACTCCTCACGCACGATCTGGGGCGCTATCAGCACGATCTTCTTCGTCCTGATCTTGCGCGACCTCTTCGGTGGCATCGAGGCCTCCTTCAAGAAGCAGAGCAAGGAGATCCAGGGGATCTTCAAAGTACTCCGCGTTGTGCTTATCGCCACGTGGGGTGTCTATCCAATCGCCTATCTCCTTCCAACGATTTCGACCAGCCTCGGCCTGACGGCTGGGGACGGGCTCGTGCTGAAGCAGATTGGTTACACGATTGCGGACATCCTGGCGAAGCCAGGCTACGGTCTCCTCATCTGGAAGATCGCAACCCTGAAGAACTCAGGCCGCTAAATCGATCGAACACGCGGCTCGTGTCGCGTAGAAAAGGCCCGGGGGAAACCCCGGGCCTTTTCATATCTTGTGATCTGGTCGGAGCGACAGGATTTGAACCTGCGACCTCTTGCCCCCCAGGCAAGCGCGCTACCAAGCTGCGCTACGCTCCGTTTAACTACGCTCCGTTTGATTTGTGAACCGAGATTCTAGCAGCGCTCACCGTGAGTGGTTAGTGCCACTCCCCTGTTGGAGCGCGGCCCAACAGCCCTTGGGCGAGACGCTCAATGGAGACACCGTGTTCAAGTGCGGCAACCACCGCGGCGGTGATGGGGATCTCCACGCCGAGCTTTGCGGCGAGCTGTAGCGCGCCATGCGCGGTAGGGATCCCTTCAACGGTTGCGCCGATCTTCTCAACGGCGGCAGCGACGGGCATTCCAGAGGCGAGCAGCTCACCAAGGCGTGCGTTGCGCGAACCGGTGTTTGATGCGGTGAGCACAAGGTCACCAACGCCAGCAAGCCCGAAGGCGGTTTCGCTCCGTCCACCGCACGCCTCAGCGAGGCGCGCCATCTCCGCAACGCCACGCGCTAAGAGGGCGGCGGCGGCGTTCTCGCCGTAGCCGAGTGAGCGGATGCCGCTCACAGCGATTGCGAGCACATTCTTCAGCGAGCCTGAGATCTCCACCCCGATCGGGTCATCGCTCAGATAGAGGCGGAACGTGGGGCGGGCAAGGAGTTGCAGTACTGCATCGCGACCCTCACCACGCGCGGCAAGTACCGCGGCGGCCGGCTTCCCTGCGGCGATCTCACCTGCAAGGTTCGGCCCAGAGAGGATCAGGATTGAAGCAGGATTTGCTCCAGCGGCGATCGCAGACTCCGAGGTGCGCTCCCCCTCCCGGCTAAGCCCCTTGGAGGCGATGACGATCTTCGCGGCGCCAGCCCCTGCGCGCGGCAGGGCGTGTTGAATTGCGTCGGATGGTACGGCGATCACCAGGAGATCCCCTGCGCCGAGTGGAGCGAGGTCTTCTTCAGTGGAGCGCACGCGAACCGAAGGGGAGAGCGTGACGCCAGCGAGACGGCGGGAATTCTGATGACTTGTGGAGATCGCCGCCGCCTCAGTTGCGGTGTGTGCGATCAGCTCAATCTCGGCGGCGGGCGTGCTCTCCTGTGGATGGCTCCAGAGTGCGGCGAGTGCGGTTCCCCAGGCGCCGGCGCCAAGGATGCGAATCATCGAGAGCCACCCCCGGTGCGCCCGCCACCCTTGCCACGCTCGCGTCCCTCTTCGGCGGAACGCTCGCGCACCACGATGCGGATCGGCGTGCCGTTGAGCGGGTAACGCTCACGAATCTGATTCTCAAGGAAGCGCTGCCAGCTGAAGTGCACCTGCGCTGCGTTGCGGGCGAAGAGGACGAAGGTGGGAGGCGGCGTGGCCGCCTGCGCCGCGTAAAGGATCTTCGGTCGCTTACTGCCGCTATGCACCGGCCCCTGTCGAGCAACCGCCTCGGCGACAAGGCGATTCAGCGCGCCTGTTGGGATGCGCAGCTGCCGCGCGTCGGCCGCAGCAATCGCCGCATCAAGCACCTTCGTGGCGCGAAGCCCGGTCAGCGCAGAGATGGAGACGATCGTCGCAAAGTCAAGGAATGGTGCCTGGCGGCGAATCAGCCCCATCGCCGTATCAAAGGTGAAACCGTCCTTATCAACCAGATCCCACTTATTCATCACGATGACGAGTCCCTTCCCGGCGTCAATCACCGAGCCTGCAACATGCAGGTCCTGCGACTGGAGTCCTGTTGATGCGTCAATGATCAGCAGGGCCACATCGGCTCGGTCAAGGGCCGCGACCGAGCGAACGGTGGCGTATTTTTCTGCAACGGGCCCGGAGGCGATCTTGCCCCGACGCTTGATCCCCGCGGTGTCAACGAGTGTGATGTGCCGACCAGCATGTTCAATCTGGTCGTCAATCGCGTCGCGTGTCGTTCCCGGAACATCGCTCACCACCGTCCGCTCCTCACCGAGGAGCTGGTTCAGCAGGCTCGACTTGCCAACATTTGGGCGACCAACAATCGCAACCGTTACTTCGCCCTCACGCGTCTGCACGCCGCTCTCCGCGGGGAGGCCGCGCAGGCTTTCAATGAGCACGTCGAGTAGGTCGCCAGAGCCA
>Ga0222712_10003106_pt1 | contig 18426 bp, 9 predicted proteins | sample C33_657DmetaG_FD_165043 | JGI IMG/M metagenome (GOLD analysis project Ga0222712, IMG submission 165043) | Estuarine water microbial communities from San Francisco Bay, California, United States - C33_657D | ecosystem: Environmental > Aquatic > Marine > Unclassified | place: USA: California...
AGACTGTCTTTTCTGCTATTGCAGTCTTAGGACAGATTCTCACTCCATTTGCGAATTTATTACTTTTATTGCAGCAAAACGTATTCGGCCTAGGCACTATTACCAGGGCTTTGGTTTACTTCGCTGGCGTTCTGATTACAGTAAGACTAAGTATCACCCTTCTTACGAAGTCGTTGGCACTCACTGCCGCCTTGGCTGGTGGGCAATTTGTTTCCGCTTGGGGTGCTGCAGGAGCAGCGCTGCTTGGGTTTGGTTCGATTGCAAAGTCAATCCTAACCCTTAACTTTGTAGGTTTCGGGTTAAAAGTAAAGCAAACACTGGGATTACTTGTTGGTTCTTTTACTACTGCAGGTGTTGCCGGTAAGCAATTCCAGGGTACGTTAGCTGCACTGACGAGAGCTGCCGCAGCCAGCGGTGGATCGTTTACTGTGTTTGCTACAAAATTTAGCAGATTACAGAACGCGATCGGCAAAGGAGCTGCGGGATCGAAAGTAACAAGTAGCAATTGGAGGGAACTTGGAGCATCTGCTCAGACTGCCAGTGCTGCCACCAATGGTTTAGTGGAGGGCCTTGTTAGTGCGGGTGTTCAGCTTGGCATTACAGCATTAACTGGTGGCAAGGCAGCAAAGGTTACTGGCGACGTTGGAGGCACCGCAGTCAAGGCGAGCAGAGGGGTTTCTGGCCTAGGCAAAGTCCTGCAGGGTATCTCTGGTGTGCTTTCAAAATTTGCTGGAGTAGCAAAAATCGTAGGGGCTTTTGTAAAGCTTACTTTGGTGCTTACCGTTGCAGTGGCAGGGCTGGAAATTCTTATAAATACGTTCAAGGCTTATTGGGATGCAAGTAATATCGTTGGGAAAAAGAATGAGGAATTAAATGCCAGACTCAAAGAGCAAGGCTTTATCGTCAAGCAAAACAGTGGCTTTTGGTCAGGCCTTGGCAAGATCCTTAAATTCATCTTCCTTGACCTACTGGGAATTATTCCACTGCTTAATAACATTGCAATTAATAATGCATTTGAAGGACAGGTTAAAGACACAGAGAAAGTAATTAGAAATGTAAACAAAACATTGATCGAATCTGGGTTAAAGTTCGATGAGACTGGCGCAAAGATTACGTTCTTTGCTAGTCGCGCATCGAAGGCGTCAACGGCAATCACAACAACAAGGGATTCTTTGAATGAGCAAATCGGAGCAATGGATGGCTACATCCAGAAGCTCGAAGCAGAGAGAGGGGAGAATGATGGAACAGTCAGGTCGTTAAAAGAAAAGAGAGAGAGATTACAAGAGCAAGCCGCCTTGTACTCTATCCTGGCAAGAAGAGTCGATATTAGCAATGCAACGGTTGAAGATGCCACTAAAGCTGATAGCAAATTTGCAGAGCAATTGCAGGCAACGAACAAGTGGCTTGATCAACGCAAAAAGAAGCTAGAAGAGCAGAAAGGACAGCGAGCCATCCAGTTCCAGTCTCAATACATTAAAGGCTTAATAACAGAAGGAGAGTTAAACAGAAGACTCGCGGAAGACGAAGCTTTAGCTACTGCATCAAAGCTAAAGGATGAGATGTCTGCATTGAAAGTACTAGAAAACAGAGGCAAGCAAAAACTATCAATTATTGAAAAGAATAAGCTTGAGGAAGAGCTAGAACTCAAGATAAAAACTATTCAGGAATTAAAGAATAAGCTTGCAGAGCAAGCTATTGCACTAAAGGAAGCAAATCTAAAACAATTAGACGAGGAGACTCAGAAGGTTTCTAGCATTGTTGGTATTTACGATACTGTACGTGATCAGTCAGCAAATATTAGCAGTCAGATAGGTTCTACTATTACAAATGCAGTAAGTGCGATACAGGAAGGAATAACTAAATCCGCTGCCCTTGAATTTTCTGTCAGCTTTGATGAAGGCGCGTTGCGCCGCGCCGCCAATGTAAGACAAAGACTTGGCGCTTTGGAGTTTAGACTTGAAGCAATTAAAATTCAAACAGAAAAAATAATTCAGATCTCTACACTAAGAAGAGTTGCGGCAGAGCAGCGCCTCTTGGCTGCTAAGTTGAGGTCAGAAGGTGATGCACAGGGGGCATTACTGGCTGAGCAGTCTGCCAATGCTATTGAAAGGCAAATCCCGGCGCTAAGTGCTGCCTTTGACTTGCAGGGCAGGATTGCTGGATTGCAGGAGCGCGGATATAAGGCTGAGGTCAATAGAAAGAGAGAGTTACTTGGTCTTCCCGCACTCTTTACTAATACGATTGCTCCGACGGTGTCGGAGTGGGAGAATGTCGGCAATGCTGTAGAAGGTTTAACAGTTAAGTATCAGGAAAGCGCTGGTGTTGCCCAAGCTGCCGCTCAAAATGGGGCTAATTACTACGTTGCAGCAACAAAAGTTATTACCGACAGCGCAGATCAAAGAGCACAGAAACAACAACAGGTCAATGACGCTATAATTAAAGCGCTTGACAGTTCAGTTTCCAAGATCGAGGAAATCATTAAACGCTTGGATAATTCCGTGATCAAGCCAAGTCTTGATACTTCGGATCTAGAGAAAGGAAAAGAAGAGATTAGCGGCGTTGAAGAGGCCATTACAAAGTCCGGTGATTTCCTTAAGCAATCCTTCGAGCCTCAACTCTTTAAGGATATCAGGGCTGGAATTGAGATCTTCACTGCTCCAGATCCGTGGTCTAAATTTATCAGCAAAGTAAAAGAAGCAGCTAGTGCTCTTGACTTTTTATTCAAGCCAAGAAAGTCGCCTACGCTTAATCTTGGCAACCCGAATTCAGCACCGGCCAGGTGGATGGGTGGTCCGGTTGCTTCTGGACAAACTTATACGGTTAACGATGGAGGAGGTAGAGAGGGTTTCCTTGATAAGTTTAGCAACTTTAAGATGTTACCTGCAGGAAGAAATATCAAGTGGACTCCAACTACAAGTGGCACTGTGATCCCATCTCATTTAGTTGATCAGTTCAAGCAAAGCATGGCTTCTGCTCAGATTAATTCAACGAATAAATCGGCTTCTATTAATCCTTCAGTGAACAGAGTAAATGCGAACCTTGATTCTGGCAACCTAGTCAAGCAGATTGGTTCTATGATGACAGGATCTGGTACTAATCAGCGCATCACTAATAATGTAACGATTCAAAGCCAATCTCCTGTTATGGATGCTTCCAGGATAATGGCAAATGTGAATCGGTTACGCAATAGAAGGAGAGGTCTACTGTGACGCTACCATCAATCTGGTCGAAGCGCCAGATCCCTTATATTCGCGTTTCCTACGGCGGACAATTTGTAGATTTTTCGCATTTTGCTGACGATCAACTTCCTTTGTCCGTTCTTGGCCAAGCAAGTCTTGAATTCACGCAACTAGGACTGGGCTATGCGACGGGTCCCGCAAGGAAACAAAGAAAGATCTGGTCTGTATCAGCTTATGTGTCTAAACAGGAATGGTTAGCACTTCAATCGCTGTTTAATGCATGGGATGCGGCAAGAGCAACTGGGTCTAATACTTCAGTAGTTACTATTACGGATAACTTGATTGGTTCATATACCACGCAAGGTTTTTTTACAGATAATCCAACACTTACAAAAGTAGATCCTGGTAATAACTTTTTATTTATTGCTAATTTTGTTTTAACAGAGGTCTAAGATGGCGTTTATTAATACTAGTCGGAAAGTCGGTGTTTCGATCAATGGCAGGAATTATTCTGATAACCTGATTAGTGGAACGATAAGTGATGATTCTTCTCTGTCAACGTCTATCATAAAGGCAAGTGGCAGTATCGTCCTTGGCGGCGCTCATGGCGGTTCTCATGTTGACTTGTTTGGCAATAAGTTTCCCGTTGGAGCCCCTGTATCCATAACCTGTTCTGTTCCGGGATCAAGTGGTCTGGGAGCTACGCATCCTAGAGGTAAACTTTATGTGATTTCGTCAAGCAGTGATATTCAGCAACAAACAACAAACGTAGAAGTAGGATGCAAGCTTCAACTGCTTTCTTCTTATCCTCAAGCCTTGGCGCAGGAAATCTTTGGACTATACGGGCTTGTTGAGGAGTATTTAAAGTATTTTGTAATTCAAGATTATAGTCTGTCGACTCTTGATTCAATCCTGCAAAGCTTAGGTAAAGCCATTTTCCAGAGTTCAGGAGGTGGAATTCAGTTAATCGACGTTCCAGTAGGCATTGGAACTACTGCCGGCGGTGGTGGTTTTACATCTATTGATCAGGAGACTGCTATCGAGATGTCGACATTTGCGGATGTCTCCTCTTCTGATGATCCGTTATCTTTGTCAATAACATTATCATATGATATTCCGACTAATCCCAAAGAAGAAGAACCGGAGCAACCTCCTGAACCTGAAGTGCCGCCGCCGGATCCCGATCCCGATCCCGATCCCGGCGATCCGGGGGATGGAGAAGATACTGTTAATGAAGTAATTAGTGAAACAAATTACATCAAGACCAAGAAGTTAAAACTTAAACCATTCAATCAATGTCTGAAGGTTTACAAGGGCAAGAAGACTGTCATTGAATATGATGATGCAAAAGCCCTGCGCTCTTGTGCTGCCTACCTGAATCCTAAGTACATTTTAAGCCAAGAAGAAATTGATGACTACATTGAGAACGGCGATCCATGCGCAGAGCCATTAAAGGCTGATGATTTCATAAAAATTGAAGATCCTTACAGTTATCAGGTAGAAGGATCTCTTGATCTAGAAGAAGAGGTATATTTCTCTGATTATGTTGAGTCGTTTGCTGTAACAAGCTACAGAGGCCCTGGCAATCAGGCCGATGCTGATTGGACTTGGGAGAGCCAAAGTGTTTGGTTATTTGGAGAGCAAATAATAAGTCAATGGTTTGATTTCATGAAGCAAGAATTCGAAAACGCCGCCAGCGAAGCTAATTCATGGTGCGAACAGGCAAACGAATATTTCGAATTAAGAGATGAAAACAATATTTACGCAAAAACTGAACTCGAGATTGATTGCCTGACCCTAGAAGAATTAAACAAGATGAGACGGGACTACCTGTACAATGATTGTGCGGGTGTCAACGCATTATTAAATGCCGATGAGCTGATTCTTTATTGCGGAAGTATCTACAACGAAATTATTGTAAGATTCAATTCTCTTGATGGCCGCAGATCTTTAAATAATTTCAATATCAGAAGAACTACTTTCGGGAAAGGAGGGGAAGTAGTTAAGCGTGTTTCAAAACAGATTGTCCACCGTGCGGCAAGTCATTTAGCAAAAGATTATATAGATAAGTATTCAAAAGTTTTCGATGAGCAAGAGCCAGATTTCTACGCAACTGTTATTGATAGAACGAGAGATCTCCCTTCTTATGGTAGATATAGATTTGATCCCTTGTTTACAGATGTAAACATACGCTTGTACACCGAGATAGAAGATCCGCCGGTAGTTAAAACCGTTTCTTCTAGTGCGCAAGGTGGATCAAAAGTAATCAACATCAACGAGAACGACGACTATGATGCAGAGCCGGATGACAATGGCAATGTGAAGGGCTCAATCGCTCTTGTGATGACAAGCCAGACAATTGAAGAGTACACGTATCTAACAAGCAATGGAACACCTCTAATCAAGGAGACTGTAACGAATATTGACTACGCTAACAAGAATAACGGTTCAAAGCAGGTAAAAATCTCTACTGACTATTCTACTGCGGCGGCATCTGAGCGATCCAATGCGAACGCATCAGAAGCCGAAGGCGTGGAAGGCGATGAAACGACTGGTGACGAAGAGAATAATGGAGTTGATTCGCAAGACGATAACCCTTGTCAAATCGAGACAGAGCAGAGAGAGGTTATTTATCGCGTATCAAGGGGAGGGCCTACTGTCAGAGGTCCAGGTTCGAGCTTGCAAAATTCTTTAGCCTTGTATGATCAGGCAATATCAATGCCTGCTCAATTTAGGCCGCTTGTTCCACAACGGTTAGATATTGGACAGGTTTTGACATCTGAAGATTGCAATGCATTGGCCGAAGCTCAAAGGGTCGAAGCAAGTGAAAGATTAGCTATATACGAAGAGCTTGCAATGAAATATCTTGCATTTGAGATGGCAAAAAGGCTTGGAGATAATAGAGGTTTCAGGGTTACAGAATCAATGAGGCCAGAACTATATAATTATCATCCGTATATGAATGTGTCACTAGTATCTAGGACTAATGGATTCAGTTGCAGTGGGATGGTCGGCAGTGCGAACTGGGCATTTGATCAGCAAAATGCTTTATGTTCCTTTGACTGTTATGTCTTTGGATACAATGATGGCGTACCATTTGGTAGCGCGACATATGTAAGTATTCAGCAACCCGTTGAAATTCCGCCTGGTCAGTATGAAGTTATTACGACTGATATGCTAGAATTGTCGGACAATGCATATACGGTTAAGCTGCAAAAGATTGAGAATCAATATTACAAGTATTACTTAGACGACGTCGAACTTCCTAATGAGCCAACTGTGTTTGTTGTTGATATTGCAAATGGCAGATTAAGGCTTTACAATTTTACACCGGAGGAGCCTCCTCCGCCTGAGGAAGAATAATACCAGATTGAGGTTGCTGTGACTGCTACCATAATAAAATTAACATATTCTTCTCAGGATGTACAGAACCGGGAGTTATCTTTACTTGAGAATATCTTCCCTTATAATGCGTATCCTCTTCTAGAAGACTACATAATAGATGGTGGCGATTTTGATATTGGACAGGGGTATGGAATTGATACAGATGCGGGAAACTTTGACACTGGCACCATACAAGCTATAACCTACTCATACGAGGCTGGCAACTTTGACACAGGAGAGGAAGTCTTTTATCCTAGTCCACCTGTCATCGATCCTCTTTCCGCTATTGATGGTGGGATTGACTACAAAGATCCAAATAGATACTATTTGATAAATTTAGAGAATGAGCCTGTATACGAGAACGAATTACCGCGCAACTCTTACCTGCTAAGTCCTGTACTTAAGCCCGAGTTTAGTGTTGCTATGAACCATGGTTTTGCGTTTGAAATTAAAAAACTTGAAAGGCTATTCGAGGGCTTTGATTACGGATCTGAGAATAGAAGATCTGGATACAATGTCGATTATGGAACAGTTCCTACATCGTCTACGGATGACTTTGATTTTAACTCGATAACTAATTACCAGCCACCTTATCCTCCTTCTTATATAGTGTGATAGGCACACTAGTTGAGCAAAAGGTTATGGGTGGCATTACTTTCTACTGCGGAAATTAGAAAGCAGGCAGAAAGAATTCTGCTTAATAGAACCTTTCAGTGTTTATTGCTGAATAATAACGGCGTTGCGTTTGATGCCTCTGCAAGCTATGCCAGTATTGCAGCAAAGGAGGTAGCTCTTGGAGACGGCGGCTACAGTCGTTTGGAGTTTACTTATACTTCGACAGATATTGAAGATATAGTTGCTGGTATTGTTACAAAGACAAAGAGAGCAGTTTTTATCCATGATGGATCTGTCAATCCAATAGTTTATGATCATTTTGCAATCGTAGAGAAGATTGTAGTCAATTCTGTAACAAGCTATTCGGTTGTAGCCGTGCAACCACTTGGAGTAACCGCTCGTTTGTCGACTGGCGGAGAAGAAGCTCAATTCGTGATCAATGGAAGGCATAAAAACCTATGAACGAAGAACTTTCTCTCCTTGATCTGCTTAGGGAGCTTGCAATTGCTAATCGGGAGAACGCTGTAGAAGAGGCACTGCTTGGTCGAGGGATTGGCGAAACAAACTTCAATGGCAAATGGGACGGATATTCTCTTAACAACAAGCCTACCGTTATAGTAAACGGTAAAAAGTATAATACCGTATTGACTTCATCGAAAAGCGCTCCATTGGGTTCTCCTGTTTATCTCAGGGTTGGTAGGAATATTAAGTTCACTGACTGGAAATAATGAATCCCAAGGATGCTTTCCCCCCAGTTGACTTAAGAGATCCAAGTAAGCTTACTGAGCAGATAAAGAAAGTTGCAGAACAAAATAGGGCAGCGATTTTAAATAACTTAACATTCACCCTTCCAGGCAGAGGCTACTGGATGGGATACAATAAGAATGGTAAGCCGATAGTAAAGCTAGATAATGGAGTAATCATAGAAGTAATAAAAACTTTTAACGCCTCTATTCCTGTTGGAGCAATTGTTTACGTTGACGAAAGAGGTGTTGTTGATGGGAAGAAAATTCAAGGACGTGAAATAAAAAAGCCGGACGTCTATACGGCGGCCAGGAGGCCTCGCAAGCCCGCTAGAAAGAAAAAGGTTATACCGCCTACTCAGGCGCAAACTAGCGCTCTGGGGCGCACCTGGCTGGTGTATGAAGAGCACTACGAGCAATTGCCATGGACGACGGCGGCTAATGGTGGTGCGGCGCCGATTACTGAGTCAACTCAATCGCTAATCCAAGGATTCGTAGATTCTGGGGGTGTTCCGCCGGCATTCAACTTGCTTGCTCTTAATCTATTGATACCTGGATATAATATTGGTTTTTACTCTTACGAACATACTCCTACTATATTTCTACCGGAGAATCATCCCAAGCTTCCGATCAACCATACAGGAGATGATTATCAATTCTTCTGTTTGATTTCTGGTTTTCTTCAGAGATTTTCATATGGAGATTTTGGTTTTCAACCATTCGATGGAGTCATTGTTGGATCAGGCTCAATCAATGATGTAATATATTCTATATTCACTGGAGAATTTCATTTTGCCATACCTTATGTAATTAGGGGAAATTCAACACGATACACAAACGAAGTCATTGGATCTATTTCTCATTATGGCGAAAATAGGTTAAGCTTCGCGTTCTCCCGTAGCGTTGGCGTGTATCCCGCTAAACGCTATCATATTAATGCAGTGAACTGGACGCCTGTCAGAGATATAACTCTGTCAAATATTGAGAACAGGTCTCAACTTCCAGGCCCAAATAGAGCAACAAGATTTACAATACCAGACGATATTGCCGGATGGGATTCTGACAATAATTACATTTACGAAGTAGTGCCAGCAAACAAGCCGATACCGCATAATATCACTGGTAACACAATGCCAGATGATATAACAAAATTTGCAGCATATGCTGGTAACGAGCTATATCTAAATTACATCATAAAATGCTATTGTCCATTTGAAAATGTAGACGATAGATTGCTAATCAGATATTACCCTTTAAATCTACGAATTGGGGGAGACGGTTCTTTTACTTATGTACTTGGAGAGTCGACTTTAAACTTTCCTATTCATTACCTTGTCAAGGAGAGCCCCGACTTCCCCATAAAAGCCGGACAAAACGAAAAGGAAACAGTTTACATCCAGATTCAATATGTAGGCGCTGAGGATTATCCTATAGTAGTAGAAGCAATAAGCGTTTACGCTATAGTTGGCGGTCCAATTACATCCGGGCAGCTCCCGCTTGCCGATCCCGATGATGGGGATGCTGATAATATTTACTTTGAATATGACGACCAGACCAGTGGAGTACTCGCCGGACCTCCAACTGGTTTCTACTTTGAACCATTAAGTGGATACTGGGAGTTTGATCCTAGTTCTTACATTAACATTTTAGGGCCGGATGACAGTGTCTTGCTTCCGATTGGATTCAGGGCCGCTGGTGGCGGTTTCGAAGGGACATCTCTGGTTAAAACCGTTCTAAATCTTACTGTCTATGGTTCTGCTTATGGGGCAACTCTTCCTCCTGTAAGTTCAGTTCCTCCGCCGGCACCTCCAACACCTATATACATTCCACCTGAGCAACCGTATATCCAAGGAGATGAAGTCAAGGTTGTACAGCAAATTCCATTGCCTTTACCAGGAGGGACAGAGACGTATGTTGTTGAGCCTTTTGAAGTAATCATCCCACTGAATGCGGAAGAGATACAACAGCCATACTTGGGAACTTCTTCCGAATTAAGAAATGTTTTATCTTATACTCCTGTTTTAAAGCCTATAATCAGACTTAACAATACTTTCTATTACTATGAATCTGGGATTGGCGACCTGACTCCTGATATAACCCCAGAGCTTGTTGAGGACGAAGACGGCAAAGTAACAGGCATCAGGATATTATACAATCCAGAACCCGCTACGTCTATCGCATTTTTAGATGCAAACGAAGTGCTATCTGTTACATATAAACTTGAATATGGATTTAACTATGCTCCGTATGTAGGAAACTTTGAAAACTTATCCGTTTATCCGCAAAGACATCTGAGAAGAGAATTTGCGAAAAACGCATTCCCGTATGACTGGAGAAAAAATTTAAATCCGTTAATACCAGGCGATCCGCCGACGGAGATCGACCAAGAAGATATTAATGCCAGAGATACAAACATCACTCCATTCAATTATGATCCAATTAATAATATATTTACCAGCAATTTTGCGTATGAGATAGATGTTAGTCGACTGGTATTTTCCAACGACCTAAGCCAAGCATCAGAGACAATTAACGCGCCTTTTAGATTTACTAATCTACTGGTCCCACAGTATAATTACTTAGAACCTAACACTGAGTTGCCTGGTGTCAATCCAGCAAATGGAAATCCGTTCAATATTAGCAACATTGGCGATCCAGGTGGCTGGCGCTTACGTTTTTACTTTGTATCTGACACAAGCGGGGCTCGTCCATTGACTGAAGCGTTTGCGCAGAACCTTCTCAAGGGGGAGTTGTCAATTTTAGATCAAACGAACTATCCTAATACTTACTTCTTTAATTCAGACACGAACAAGGTTTATCCTTTTTCGGAGTCGGAATATTTCTATATCGGTGAACAATTGAATCAATACGAACCGAATCTACTTTGGGATCCGAGAATGTTGCCTGACAGGACCGATATTACCGACGGATCAGGCCGTGCATGGAGGTATGACTTCAATCGTTCAGTTATCGACAAGGCGTATATATTTACTGCATATAACAAAGAGGCCTAAGGTATCCTAGTTCAGCTTTTGTCGCTCAATGTCACTGCAGTTTCGCAAGGTAACCGAAACTAATCGACTGAGTGGCACCTTTATTCCCCTGCCGGGGGAGCCTATTCTTGAACTGTTTAGCAATAAACTTTTCATAGGGGATGGTACGACTGTCGGCGGTGTGTCAATCCATAACGGACAGAAATTATCTGAGATCCTTGGCATACCTGTAAACTATTCAACAGTAAAAGACAGATCACATATCTACTGGTCTTCTAGCACTAATTCGTGGAAGATTGATTTACCAGCCAAGAATTTAGTAACAATAATTGGAATTGCACCCGTAAATGGAGATCATATCAGGATTACTGGTGATGTGACTCCGTTTGCTGATTTTGACTCTTTTGCTGGTTTCGAAGCGAAGCTATCAGAAGGCGCTGTCCCCATCCTGTCCGTTCCGACTGTTCCAACGCAAAGTCGCTGGTTGACTTGGAGTAATGACAAGTTTGTCTCTTCTGCTATTCCTAGCGCACCTTCTCTGAATGGCTTATTGGATGCGCAAATTTCCTCTGTAGCAAGAGGTGATGTTCTTGTATATGATAGCTCGTTGTCTCAATGGGTTAACAAGAAGATCTCGACAGACGTAGGAGCCTCTAGCTTTGTCAGCGTTTCCTCGAGTGTTTCAAATAAGCAGTTTTTAGTTTATGATGGAACAGTTGGAAAATGGATAAATAAAACCGTATCTTTATTTGTCGTACCTGAGATAACAGATACGACTACTATTCCTTCCAATAATGCTCTTTTTTATAACTCAACTACGTCGCAATTCGAATTGAAGACAATAGATTATGAATTAAACGACTTACCAGAGGTAAATATAACTCCAGATCAAAGTGGCATAATTGACAACGGTCAAATTCTTGCATATGATCTTGCAACACAAAAATGGATAACGCCTCCAGATAAAGTCGCTGGACTAACAACAGGACTCGGATATTCGAGAAGAGTAAGGGAAGAGAAACCTGTCAAGATGGGTTCTGAATGTCAGTGCTTGGGTCAGTTTGATGTCCCCATCGAAGGAGAGGGGTCTTTAAATAGCTTAACGGTAAAAGGAGGATCGAATAGGACTTATGATGTCGCCTTGTTCGAGTCAGAAGAAGATCGACAGGCATTTTTGGATTCAATTGATTGCACAATCTGCAACGCTGGACAGTCTGGTAATTTTGAAAGCTTTTCAGAAAGTAATAATGGCGATTACTTGAAAACTGATTCAAACAAGACATCACGTTCCGGGGATGCTACAGATAGTGGCAGGCTCGAAGAGATGAACCAAGAACTTGGTGGTGACCAGGTCGACAATGAAGCGGGAGAAGGTGGCGGTGGTGGAGCTGATTCTGATATGCCCCCTGGCGCTGGCGGCAATGGCCGGGCAGATGGTTCGGGCGGCGGAGGAGGAGGAGGCGGAGGAGGATCTGGCGGCCGTGGTGGTTTCAACAAAAAGAAAAAGGGAGTCATTCTGTCTAGAGACAAAACAACTGGAGTTGGCGACGGCGCAGAGCTAGAACTAGACATAGAGTTTGACACAAGTACTTATTCGGAGCCTAATACTCCATTGGTTATTGGCTGGGATAGAACAAATGATACCTATGGTTATTATTATAATTTTTCAACGACAAGAAAAGCGGATATTTCGTTTGATCCTTCATATCAAAGCCTCTACGTTCATTCAAAGATGCGTCGTTGTGGCTGCATTATTAGCAGGACGACAGGATTCCAAGTTCTTTACTATAATGACGCCGATGATTCTACCAAAGTTGCTGGCGATTGGATCAGAATTATTGAACGGCAAGTTCCGTCCTCAAATTATAGCGGTGCAATTACAGAGCAACCTTCTAGCGTCTTAAGAAATCAAGTGCCTCAATGGAGAGCTGGAGGCTATTACTACAAAGGAAATAGAGTTATTTACAATAACCAGCTTTGGGAATGCCTTGTTAGACAGACCCAACAATCTCCTGCACCAGGTACCGCTAATCGCCCAACTGTTTACAATGGAAGTCCTATCTGCGAATTTGTAGAGATACCAGCGTTCAGGGTTAAATCCGAGTTCGTAGGCGACATCTATCAGATTCAAATACTGTACGGAGCGACGGAGACTGCGCATCCATGGAACTTTGATTTCAAAGTTCATCCCGCGTTTTACTTCGACGAATCTGGTGATACATGCGATCACCTGTATGTTGCGGTTAATCTATCTACTGGATCAACTGTAGCAGAAGCTTCTGCTATATACCTTGACAATGTAGGACCTGGAGGCAAGAATGTCTTGCTTGATGCGAGAGCTTCGCATCGGGCGGCTCTTGAAGAGTTGCAGCTTGATCCAGGTTTCTTCCTTTATGACTACAACGTTCATTCTGCACTCCAGTTGCTTATGGCAACTGAGTTTCAAAATTTAAATATTGAAAAGTTCCTAGGAGAGAGCAATCAATCTCCTACTGTGAGTCAAACTTTTGCAGAACTATCGTTCGCAAACGATATAGGCAATGGTTCAGGAATGACTGGAACTGGCAACACTTATGGAGCACCTGTAGGCGTTACTTGTTACAGAGGGATATTTAGGCCTTATGGAAATCAAGGTTATTTCATCGATGGCATGAACGTAAAAGACACAACAAGAAATGTATATGTTGGCCAAGATCCATTGTACTATTCTGAACTTTATAATACGCCGATCACATACAGTTTTATCGGAACTTTGCCTTCGGTCACGCTAACAGGAGGCACGGGCTATGGCTTTATCAGTAATATTCTAGATCCAACTATTCCTTATTCCTTCGATAGGAGCTACCTGCTTCCGAATGCTACGAGTGCTTCGGCGACACGCGAAAACTATTTCGGCGACATCATTGCATATAGAGGGGTTTCAACAAATAAAAATGTCCCCTTAACTGTCGCTACTGGAAGTCCTTATTCTGCTCCGTTTAATACCGTTAGCGGCGGTTATGGTCCTTTCAGTTTGAGTGTAAATCCATCAAGCGGGGAAGAGAATAAGTTTGCAAGAAGGCTATGCATAAAGAGAAAAGGTGCCACCAAGAACACTTCCGATATCGTAGGCAGTACACCTCCGGGAACAAACGGAGTTAGAACAGTAGGGGAACGACGCGTTAACAAAATAGAAGCAAGTGTCTATATTGGGATCATTGAAAGACAATCATTAACATCGAGTGTATCCACTCAAGTTACTAATGCAATTAACAACTCATATCAAGCATTAATATCCCAACGACCTGAGTCAACTCTATGCATTGTAATGCACGATGCTTTAGATAGATACAATCAAGACAATTCAACCTATAGCCAGTATAATAACTTTATATGGGACAAAACACTTGCAGGCGTAAACAAGTTAAACGCGAGTGTTCCTGACAAGTATGCCGATGGCCTTATCTTTTGGCAAGGCGCATTCTTGACTCCAAGATTTACTGAGCTTGGCAGTAATCATCCATTAAAAGATGCAGAAGCAACTGCTTTTGATTCAGCAACTAGCGTAATCAATGGAGAGTGGGTGTCACTTGTTTATAATATAAGTCTGCCCAGTGCCGATGTTTATCAGATTAACTATGGTTTTTGCACGCCGGACTGGTACGTGTCGGCATCGCCTACTCCAGATCCTACAAATAAAATGTCAATCGAAATCTATATTGATGATATATTGATATTCCAGCAATCTAAAATGAAATCAGAAACTACTAACGGGGCTATAGGATTTGTATCCAACAACTCATTATCTGCAGCAACGTATAAGGTGGAGATAAAGTACAAACTTGATTTTAATCCGGCAAATCTTCCTACAACTGACTTGAACAATAGTTCTGGCTATATTGGATTAGCAATAAAATCTACAACAACCAATATAGTGCATTTCAAGACCGGTTGGGGCACCGTTGCTGCAGTCGAAGGTACGTATTATCAACTATCAAGCAGATATTATTTTCCCGATAAGATAGGAGTAGCGCAATCATATCAAGGATTCAAGACTCCTCATCCGGTATTCAGCAATAAAGAAAGACCACTTACCGGCTCGCCCCCGACCGAGCAATATATAGGATTTTTTACAGATTGGTTTGAAGTGTTAAAATTAGCCTCTCTTCCGAGAGGTACTGTCATCTCTATTGCAAGATACTCAAAAACTACAACATATTTAAACAATTGGAATGCATGGAATACCTTCCTAACAAAATGCAACAACGCTGGTTTTATTGTGAAAACACGATTGATATCAACTACCAGTACAGATCCTAATTTGCATAACTGGGTAAATGCCGCAAGTGGATACTAGGACCAGGGAATACTAGAGGGATTCATTCTTGAGCCGTGGCCTTACAATTACGCAGAGGAACGGAAGCGCAGAGGACGGCAAATAATTTCATACCCGAAATTGGTGAACCAATCTATACTACTGACACTAAAGCTCTTTATATTGGAGATGGCTCTACTGTCGGCGGCATAAAAGTAGGTACCAATGTTTCACTCCATGATATTGGAGATGTTTATTTACCTACAAAGTTCCCCAGGCAGGTTACCTCCATTTCTGCGGCAAATAATGTTGTTACTATTACAACTGCCGATCCGCATGGATTCATCACAGGCGATTCTGTAGATATTCAGTTAAATACCCAATCGCAATTAAATGGTACATATACCGTCACTGTACTTGGCAGTACATTATTTACGTATCCCAAAACTGGAGCATTCTTAAATTCGACAAGCGTTACTGGCACTGCAACACAAAGAATCACCAATAACTCAATCCTTGCTTACGACGCAGAGAATGAGAGATGGATTGATCAGACCTTTGTTTATCGATTAATAGATCTTGGCGATGTAAGTATAACAAGTCCCCAAGAGAATCAGATACTTAGATACAGTTCTTCTACGTCTAAATGGACGAACCAAGATCTTTCAATATCAATCAACGAATTAGATGATGTCCAGATATCAGGAACCCCACAGAATGGTCAGATTCTTACCTACAACACAACTCTAGGCGCCTGGGTTAATCAAACCTATACATTTGACCTGGAGTACTTAAGTGATGTTGATCTTACATCTCCCGCCAACAATCAAGTCCTTCTTTACAATGGCAGCCAATGGGTTAATAGCGCACTTCTTATTAATAGTGTCAATCTTGACGATTTAGGTGACGTTCAGATCACGTCGGCAAGTAATGGCCAATTGCTTCAATATACAACGACTGGATCAAAATGGATCAATACGACACTAAATACATCTATCAATAATTTTAGCGATGTTCAAATAAGCAGTCCGCAAGCAGACCAGATCCTTGCGTACTCGTCAGGCAAATGGCAAAACAAAAATATAACACTTGAGAATTTAAGTGATGTAAGTGGAGTATCGAGCGGTGTTGCAGATAGAGAGGTTTTGGCTTATGATAGTACTATTGAAAAGTGGACATCGCAAGTCATATCAAGCCTATCCTCCAGGCAGTCAGTAACAATAACAACAGGCAGTTTAGCTAACAATGCGGTCCAAAATGTTGACTTCACTGCATTCACTGGGTATGCAATAATCAGAGCACAGGCTACTGCTCCTTGTATTATTACTCTTTACGCTGCATCTGAGGATAGAGTTGCAGATGCCTCAAGGAACCCAAGTACATCTGTCCCTCCTATTGATAAAGGTATATTTGCGGAGCTAAAGATACTAGATGTTGCCACGCACAGATTAGGTCCTGTTATTATGGGATACAACGATGATGCGACAATTAGTAGAAATGGATACGCAAGAATCAAGAATACTAGCGGGGCAACACAGAACTCAATTTCAGTGACGCTTACTGTTCTGCAAGTAGAAGAAGATCCAGCATAGGAATACTACGGCGCCCATTGGACAGTGATTGTCCTCAACATATGCCTGAAGAAAATCTGAACGCTACCGAGACGGAAGCGCAACAGCAACAAGAGCAACAATCTCAGGACGCTGACACTAAGCAGTATTCTGAAGAGGAAGTTGCCAACCTGATGAAGGCATTGCGGTCTGAACGCGAAGCCAGAAAAACTTACGAAAGACAGATTAAAGAGAAAGAACAGCAACTTGAAAAGTTTGCTGAAATCAATCCTGAAGAGTATAAGAAACTTCAGGTTGATGCTGCCCGAGCGGCGGAGATCGAATCGCGCTATGGCGAATCGATTCGTGCCATTGAAGAAAAGTATGGCCGGCAAGCTGCGGAAGCAGAGATGAGAGCAAAGGAGCTTGAATCTCGTAATCGCGAGATGCAGAAGCGCTATGTTCTAGAAAAAGTATTCAATTCGGCGGGTGGTCGCACTGACGCTGGCGACGGCGTATCATTCTTTGATATGTTTGCCGATCAAATGAGTCATCGCTTCAGACAGGAAGCGGATGGATCCTTGGTGGTATTAGATCAACAAGGAGATCCTATTCTTGATTCTGAAACAGGTAAGAGATTGACTCCCGAAGAGTTTGTCGCCAGCTTTAAAACACATCCTGTATATGGCACATTCTTCAAGGGTGTCAAGGGTTCTGGTGCTGGGCTAAACTACGGCGGTACGGATGCCAATGGCGCACCGATTGAAGATTTATCGTCTTTATCAAGGGACGAATTGTTCTTAAAAGCCTTTGGTTGAGCAAAAGCCCCGGAAGGGGCTTTTTTCTTGGGAAGAATAAATGTTTTTGGAACTATATGATAGAAAGCACCCGGTTTAGCTTCGGCCGAGATGGTTGGACTGGCAGGGTGTTCCGATGTTGAGGTGTGAAGCCTTAAACAACGATTCACCTTTCCTTGTTCACATCTAAAGGAGTTCTTTTAAAATGGGTCTGAGTTTAGTCGAAGCCAAAAAGCATGCTTCGAATCCGCAAGAACTTGCGATTATCTCTGAGCTCTCTGCAGGTCCCCTGCTTAGCGTTCTGCCTTTCCGCGAAATCCAGGGCAACGGCCTGTTCTGGAAGCGTGAGGAGTCCCTCGGTGACGTGGGTTTCCGTAACTACAACGCTAACTACGCCGAAGCATATGCTGAGGTGAGCCAGCAATCTGAGAGCCTCCGCCTGTTCGGTGGCGACATCAAGATTGACCGCGCTATCCTCGAGCTGGAAGGTTCTGAGTCTCGTGCCTATCAGGTGCAGGCCAAGACCCGCGCAATGCGTCTGGCTTGGGAATCCCTGTTCATCAACGGCGACTCCAACCAGTCCCCCAGTGAGTTCGACGGCCTGGCCGCTCGTCTCCCTGCCGGCGACTATGCCACCAACAGCCAAGTGATTCGTAACGCAGCTAGCGCTGCCGCTCTGAATCTGGGCGCTCTGGATGAAGCTATCGACGCTGTGGATGCACAGGGCGGCACCAAGTACCTGGTGATGTCCAAGTCCTGCCGTCGTCACCTGACCAAGCAAGCTCGTTCTTCCTCCCAGATCGATATTGCTCGTAATGAGTTCGGCTACCAGCAAATGGTGTATGCCGGCCTGCCCGTCATTGAGCTTGAT
>Ga0222712_10003107_pt1 | contig 18421 bp, 18 predicted proteins | sample C33_657DmetaG_FD_165043 | JGI IMG/M metagenome (GOLD analysis project Ga0222712, IMG submission 165043) | Estuarine water microbial communities from San Francisco Bay, California, United States - C33_657D | ecosystem: Environmental > Aquatic > Marine > Unclassified | place: USA: California...
TGGGTTCGTCCTGTGGTCGCCTGGAGCGAGGGAATTAGGCCTTGGGCTTTTCCTTCTCGCAGGGGCACTTGCCGTCCTTCTTCTCTTCGTCGCCGGCGACGACAGCCTTGGGCTTTTCTTTTTCGCAGGGGCACTTGCCGTCCTTCTTCTCTTCTTCGGAGACGATGGCCTTAGGCTTTTCCTTTTCGCACGGGCAGTTCGGGCACTTGCCGTCGCCCTTCTTTTCTTCGGCGCCCACGAAGGCGGCGGAGACGGCGAGGAGGCCGACGGTGAGGGTCAGGAGCTTGAGGAACTTGGTGTTCATGGTGGTCCGATATGGTCACCGATATCCGGGCCAAGTCAATCGGCGCGGAGACATTGCCGCCGATGATTTACCCTAGCGAGTGAGCTCGGAATGCAGCTTGAGCAGATCAGGGAGTATTCTTTGCAACCCACTGCCTGGCAACCAGTTGCTACCGCTTTTTGCCTGATAAACGTGCCCTTTTTTAACGCAAGCGAGGTCCTTGATCGCCGGAATCCGACCCATTTCGGCGATTTTCTCGGGATAGGCTTCGAGGGGACCGTTCGTCTCTGAGTTCTGAATCCAGATCACGGCATCGGGTTTGGCCGCCGCCAGCAGCTCCCAGTCGAATTTCACCCAGGCCCCCTTGCTGAGTCCCGCTCCTAGCGCCGCACGGGCCAGCGGCTCGTCGAGATAACTGTCCGGTCCGGCCATCACGCCGTCCCAGACGACGAGGACCGTTTTTATCCGCGGCGCCGCTGAGCCGGCGAGCATCTGGAATTCGAACGCCTTGGCGGCGTCGGTGCGGCCGGTCGCCTCTCCGAGGAGCGTGACATCCCTTCGGACCGAGTCGCGCGCCTCGGGATGCAGGATGATGGTACGCAGGCCGGCCTTCTTGCACTTCTCCGCCCAGAGCGGATTCGCCATGCGCGGGAGGATCACGAGGTCGGGCTTGGCCTTCAGCAGCCGCTCCAGGTCCGGCAGGAAGACGTCGGCGTCCCGCGCGGCCGGATGATCCTTCGGCAACGGGCACCAGCGGGTCGCCATCACGATCTCCTCCGCGCAGCCGAGGTCGAGCAACGTCTGCGTCGCGCCCGGGCTGTAGCTGGCGATCCGATGACCCGCGGCGCTCAGCGTCAGGCACGTCGTGAGCCAGAGCAGGAGCGGTCGCATCAGGCGGAAAGCACGCGGGCGAGCCGCAGCGCGGAATCGAAGCTGCCGCGGTCGGCCTCGCCTCGGCCCGCGATGTCGTAAGCGGTGCCGTGGTCGGGACTCGTGCGCACATGCTTCAGCCCGAGGCTGAGGTTGGCCGAGGTCGAGAAGTCCACGGCCTTGAGCGGCGCGAGGCCTTGGTCGTGGTAGATCGCGGCGACGGCGGCGAACTCGCCTTGCAGGTGGCGGTGGAAGATGGTGTCGCCCGGCAGCGGACCCACGACGTCGTGGCCTTCCGCGCGCAGCGCCTCGACGGCCGGCCGGATCACCGCGTCGTCTTCCTTGCCGAGCAGGCCGCCTTCGCCGGCATGCGGATTGAGGCCGCAGACCGCGATGCGCGGCCGGCGGTCGCCGAGCTTCGTACGCAGGGCGACGAGCGCGAGGACGGTGCGACGGATGTCGGCGCCGGTGATCGACTTCGGCACATCGCTCAGCGGGATGTGCCAGGTGACGAGCCCCACGGTCATCTTGCCGCCGGCGAAGGCCATCACCGGCTCGCCGTTCCAGCGCGAGGCGAAGAACTCGGTCTGTCCCGGGAAATCGTAACCGACGCCGGCGAGGCCTTTCTTGTTCACCGGGCCGGTGACGACGGCGGCGAAGCGGCCGCCGGTGGCTCCACGGGCGGCGAGTTCCATTGCTTCGATTGCGATCAGCTGACCGGCGTCGTCGGGCTGGCCGGGGCGGCTGACGAAATCCTTGGGGCCGACGGCGAGGCCCTGGCCGAGGCGGGCGATCCAGTCGGCGGGACCGATGGGCACGACCGACGCAGCCTGCTCCGGATGGGCCCGCAGCCAGCTGGCGAGCAGTTCCGGGCCGACGCCGGCCGGATCTCCGCAGGTGACGGCGATAGGCAGGGCGCTCATTCGGGCGAGACGAAGCGGCCGCGTTTGCCGCCGAGGAAGAAGTCCAGGAACGCGCGCGCTTCCGGGGTCTGGTAGCCGCCGTCCGCCAGGGCTTGACGGGCGTGCGTGGCGCAGTCGCCGTGCGCGGCGTAGACCGCGTGGTACGCGCGCTTGATTTCCGCGACGGCCGGTGCCGGCACCGCCCGACGGCGGAGGCCGACGAGGTTGAGTCCGGAGATGAGGTTGCGGCCGTGGGCCAAGGCGTTCGGGGGCACGTCCTCGGTGATGACCGCGTTGCCGGAGACGAGCGCGCCGCCGCCGATGCGGCAGAACTGGTGGACCGCGACGCCGCCGCTGACGAAGGCGCGGTCGCCGACGTGCACGTGGCCGCCGAGCATGCAGCCGTTGGCGAGGATGACGTGGTCGCCGAGCACGCAGTCGTGGGCGACGTGGCTGCCGGCCATCAGGAGGCCGTCGGCGCCGATGACGGTGCGTTCGCCCGCCTTGGTGGCGCGGTGGACCGTGACGTGCTCGCGGATCACGGTGCGGTCGCCGATGCGCGTGCCGGAGTCCGTGGCGGGGTCGAACGAAAGGTCCTGCGGGTCGCCGCCGACCACCGCGAAATGGTCCACGCGCACGCCGGCGCCGAGTTCGGCGCGCGCCTTCACGATCGCGTGGGCCGCGAGGCGGCAGCCGGCGCCGAGCGTCGCGCCGGCTTCGACGATCGCGAACGGTCCGACCTCGACGTCGGGAGCGAGGCGGGCGGACGGGTGGACCTGGGCGGACGGGTGGATCACTTCGGTGGATTGGCGCTGCCGAACAGCTCGAGCTGGGCGGCTTTCACCATATCGTAGACCCGGAGCAGGCGGAGCAACTGCAACGTGTCGGATTTCGCGTAGCTCTGGTTGGATTCCACCGCTTGGACGAGGTTTTCGAGGATGGTGCGGAACGTCAGCACGTGGTCCACGCCGCTCTCACGCAGCAGGGTGATGCTCTCGGAGCGCTGCGGCTCGGTGGCCGGGATGCCTGGCAGCACCAAGACCTTGGCGAGCGGCTGGCCTTCGGTGGGGGTCAGGTCGGCGAAGGCCTCCTTGGCCGCCTCGACGGCTTCCTTGCGGACGAACTCCAGCAGGTCGCCTTTCTTGATCATCGTCGGGGTGATGGCCTTGGTCGTATGCCAGGCCTTCACCGCGACGACGGCGGCGCTGAGTTTCGGCAGGTCCGAGCTGAACAGTTGGAAGGGAGCTTCGGCCCCCCTTTGCGGCGATGGGTTGATCACCAGCAGGTCGCCTTCTTCATCGGCGCGTTTCCTGCGGGATTGGACGGCGTACTTGCGCGACTGGCGCACGAAGAAACCGTTCATCTCGAAGTACTCGCGGACCAGACTGTCGTCGAAACCCGCCATTGGCCGCAAGGATGCGGCCGACAGGGCGGTGTGGTCAACCCGCGATAAGGGGGCTCAGAGGGCGAAGCCGGCCGGGGCGATCGCCACCGTGAACTCGCCCTTGAGCGAGCCGGCCTTCAGCGCGGGCACCAGTTCGGCCAGGCCGGCGGTGCGGATCGTCTCGTGCAGCTTGGTCAGCTCGCGGCCGACGCAGACGACGCGAGCCGGCCCGAGGATCTCCAGCATCTCGTCCAGGAAGTCGCCGATGCGATGGCAGGATTCGTGCAGCACGACGGTCTCGTCCGCCTCCTTGAGGCCCTCGAGGAAGCGCCGGCGGGCCGCGGACTTGGGAGCCAGGAAACCGACGAAACGGAACGCGTTGGTCGGCAGTCCCGAAGCGGAGAGCAGGGCCACGATCGCGCAAGGTCCCGGGAGGGGCGTGACGGTCAGCCCGCGGCGGCGGCACTCGCGCGTCACGCGGAAGCCGGGGTCGCTGATGCCCGGCGTGCCGGCGTCGGTGATCAGCGCGATCTTCGCGCCGCCGGCGACCTTGTCGGCGATGAGGACGGCGGCGTCCTTTTCGTTATGCTCGTGGTAGGCGAGCATCGGTTTGGAGATCGCGAGGTGGCGGAGCAGCCCGCCGGTCACACGGGTATCTTCGCAGGCGACGAGGTCGCACTCCGCGATGGCCTCGCGGGCGCGCGTGGTGATGTCGCCGAGGTTGCCCAACGGCGTGGCCACGACCCAGAGCCGTCCGGCCGATCCTTGCGGACGACCGGCGGCACCTGCGTCGGCGGGGGGCATCAGCGGCGGTAGCCGGAACCCGGCGTCGACACGCCCGGGAGGCCGCCCTGCCAGCTGGAAGGCTGGGACTGAGGGAGCATCGAGTCGGCCGGCTTCTCGACGGTTTCGCAGCCCGCCAGGCCGAGGAGGCAGGCGAGGAGCGCGCAGGCGATCAGCGTACGGCCGGACATCAGTTGACGGAGAGCTTGGCGGAAGGCACCAGGGAGACGGAGGCGGCCTTGGAGATGGCGCGCAGGTCGAGTTCCTTCTCGGGCTGCAGCAGGCCGAAGGACAGGACGCCCTTGACGGTCGAGATCTGCACCTTGCCGACCTTCTTGCCGTCGATCTTCACGTCGAAGATGTCCTTGGCCTTGATGCCGTTGGCTTCGCCGACCGAGAAGGCGACGATGCCGGAATTGGAGTCGAGGGCGAGGACGTTGGTCAGGATGTTTTCGGTCGGGGCTTCGACGGCGACGGCGGTGGCCGGAGCGGCTTCACCGGGCTTGGCCGGTTCGCCGAGCGGGTCGCTGGCGAAGCCGAAGGGGGCGGGGTTGTTGTCCATCGCGCGGGAGACCTTGGCGTGGAGGGCGGCGTAACGGCCGCGGATCTGGTCGGCCTTCTGCTCGGCGGCGGTGGCCTTGGCTTCGATTTCGGCGAGCTGTTCCTTGGTGAACATGCTGGCGGCCTTTTCGGTGGCCTTCACGAGCTCTTCCTTGGCCGTGGCGAGGGCGGCTTCGGCGCCGTCCTTCTTGCTGTTGGCGTCGGTCAGCTGGGCGGCGAGTTCGTCGCGCTTGCGGGTGAGGTCGGCGCGTTCGCCTTCGAGGGTGGTGTTGGCGGCGGTGAGACCTTCGATCTTGGTCTTCTTGTCGGCGACGTCGGCGATGAGGTCCTTCTTCGCGAGCTCGAGGTCGGCGATGGCCTTGCGCTTGCCGTCGAGCAGGACGGGCAGCGTGGCCAGCGAGGTCATGCGGGCGTCGAAATCCTTGCCGGCCTTGACTTCGGCGTCGGTCACGGCCCAGGCGGTCTTGGTCAGGGCGACGTCCATCTTGCCCTTCAGGAGGAAGGCGAAGACGACGGCGGCCACGGCGGCGACGACGGTCAGGATGCGAAGGAAGGCGTTAAGCTTCTTGTTCATGGGGTAGGGGAATGGGGGGTTTAAGAATGGCTGAAGAGGGTCTTCCCGGGATCAGGAGAATCCTGACGGGAGATTGCACCGGGGTTGGACGAAACGTGCAGGAGGACTTTAAACACCAATTCCTCCTGCCCCTCAAGTGCAATTTCCTCGCAAACCTGCGTGGCGGAGAGCCATTTGCCCCTGGACTTGGCCAAGGCGGATAAGGCGGCCGCCCGGACTTTCAGGGTCTCCGCGGCGGCCTTCTTGCCGGCCTCGACGCCGGGCTGGTGGTAGGCGTTGATGCCGAGGAGGTTGGCGTACAGGCCGACGGCCCGTTCGAAAAGCGCGATCAACATGCCCACGGAACGGGCGTCCACCTGCTGGATGGTAATAGTGATATTAGCGCGTCCGCTGCCGGACAAGGCCTCGCGGGTGCCGAGCAGGAAGGCCTGGAGGTAGTCGCCCGAGGTCACGCCGGGCTCCACTTCCATGGAAGAGCCTTCGCGGTCCTTGAGGACCTCGATGAAGACGGCGAAAAAGTTATTCACACCGTCGCGGAGCTGCTGCACGTACGCATGCTGGTCGGTCGAGCCCTTGTTGCCGTAGACGGTCAGGCCTTGGAGGACCTTGCGCCCCTGGAGGTCGAGTTCCTTGCCGAGCGACTCCATGACGAGCTGCTGGAGGTAGCGGGAGAAGAGCAGGAGGCGGTCCTTGTAAGGCAGGACGACCATGGCCTTGGTGCCGCGGCCTTCGGTGAGGTGATGCCAGGCGAGCGCGAGCGCGGCGGCGGGATTCTTCTGCGCGTCCGGTACGCGGGTGAGCGCATCCATCGCGCGGGCGCCTTCGAGGAGGCCGCGGATGTCGATGCCTTGCAGCGCGGCAGGGAGAAGCCCGACCGGTCCGATCTCGCTCGTGCGGCCGCCGACCCAATCCCACATCGGGAAACGGGCGAGCCACCGCTCGGCGACGGCGACCTTGTCGAGCTGGCTGCCTTCGCCGGTGACGGCGACGGCGTGGGCGGGGAAGGCGAGGCCCGCCTGCTTCCAGCGGAGCGCGGCTTCGAGCTGGCCGTTGCGCGGCTCGGGCGTGCTGCCGGACTTCGAGGTCACGATCGCGAGCGTGGTGCCAAGGCGGCCGCCCAGCGTGTCGAACACGCGGTCGATGCCGTCGGGGTCGGTGTTGTCGATGAAGTGGACGCGGAGCTGGTCGGCCTTGCCGCCGAGCGCGTCGGCGACGAACTGCGGACCCAGGGCCGAGCCGCCGATGCCGATGCAGAGGAGGTCGGTGAACTTGCCGGCGGAGCCTTTCACCTGGCCGGCGTGGACCTGGGCGGCGAAGGCGGCGATGGCGTCGACGGCGGCCTTCACCTCGGCGGCGATCTTCGCGTCCGGCGCGAGCTCAGGGGCGCGGAGCCAGTAGTGGCCGACCATGCGCTTCTCGTCCGGGTTGGCGACGGCGCCCTTTTCGAGCGCGGCCATGTCGGCGAACGCCTGGGCGATGGCCGGCGCCATCTTCTCGGCGAAGCCGGCCGGCGCAGGCGCGCGGCTGAAGTCGAGCGCGATGCCGAGTTCGGGGAAGTTCTGGAGCTGCTTCCGGAAGAGGTCGAAGGAGTGGGCCACGGTAGGACAGTTTTTCCCGCCGCGACCCTCCTTGGCAACAAAAAGGGCGGCCCGCCGCGGCGTCCGCCCTTTCATTTTACGTCACTTGCGGACCTCAGTCGCCGTCGGTGATGGCGCCGTCGGAAGCCGAGGACACGAGCTTGGCGTATTTGGCCAAGGTGCCGCGCTTCTCCTTGCAGGGCGAGGCCTTCCACGACTTCAGGCGGATCGCGATCTCCGCGGCCGGCACGTCCAGGTTGATCTCGTTCTTCTGGGCGTCGATGGTGATGGTGTCGCCGTTCTTGACCACCGCGAGCACGCCGCCGACGGCGGCTTCAGGGGTGATATGCCCGACCACGAAACCGTGGGAGCCGCCGGAGAAACGTCCGTCGGTGATGAGCGCGACGGTCTTGCCGAGGCCCTTGCCCATGACGGCGCTGGTGGGTCCGAGCATCTCGCGCATGCCGGGGCCGCCCTTGGGGCCTTCGTTGCGGATGACGATGACGTGGCCGTCCTTGACTTCACCGTCCAGGATGCCGCGGAGCGACGCTTCCTCGGATTCGTAGACGATGGCCTTGCCGGTGAAGGCGTTGCCTTCCTTGCCGGAGATCTTGGCGACGGAGCCTTCGGGGGCGAGGTTGCCGCGCAGGATGCGCAGGTGGCTGTCGGCCTTGATCGGGTTGGAGAAGGGACGGACGACGTCCTGGTCCGCGGCGTAGCTGCCGACGTGCGCCAGGTTCTCGGCGACGGTCTTGCCGGTGACGGTCAGGCAGTGGCCGTGCAGGAGGCCCTTGTCGAGGAGCATCTTGAGCAGCGGCTGGAGGCCGCCGATACGGACGAAGTGGGCCATGTTGTACTTGCCGCTCGGCTTGAGGTCGGCGAGCACCGGCACGCGGCGGCCGACGCGCTCGAAATCCTCGAGGGTGAGCTTGATGCCCGCGGTATGGGCCATGGCGATGAGGTGGAGCACGGCGTTCGTCGAACCGCCGAGGGCGATGACGACGGTGATGGCGTTCTCGAAGGCTTCCTTGGAGAGGATGTCGGAAGGACGGATGTTCTTCTTGAGGAGCTCGAGCACGGCCTTGCCGGCGCGTTCGCAGTCGGCGAGCTTGTCCTTGGAGTTGGCGAGCTGCGCGGAGCTGTCCGGCAGGCTGAGCCCGAGCGCTTCGATCGCCGAGGCCATGGTGTTGGCGGTGTACATGCCGCCGCACGAACCTTCGCCGGGGATGGAGCAGGCTTCGATCTCCTTGAGCTCGCCGTCGCCGATCTGCTTGCCGGCATGCTTGCCGACGGCTTCGAAGACGGTGACGATGTCGGCCGACTGGCCGCGATGGAGGCCGGGGACGATGGTGCCGCCGTACACGAACACGGACGGGCGGTTGAGGCGCGCCATGGCCATCACGCAGCCGGGCATGTTCTTGTCGCAGCCGCCGATGGCGACGAGGCCGTCGAAGCCTTCGGCGCCGGTCACGGCTTCGATGGAGTCGGCGATGATCTCGCGCGAGACGAGCGAGTAGCGCATGCCGGGGGTGCCCATCGAGATGCCGTCCGAGACGGTGATGGTGCCGAAGATGATCGCCTTGCCGCCCGCGTTGTCCGCGCCCTTGGCGGCCTCGACGGCGAGGCGGTCGATGTGCATGTTGCAGGGGGTCACCATCGACCAGGTCGAGGCGACGCCCACGACGGGCTTGCCGAAGTCGGCGTCGGTGAAGCCCACGGCCCGGAGCATGGCTCGGCTGGGGGCGCGGTCGGGGCCGTCCACGACGATGGCGGAGTGTTGGCGGCAGTGGTTGGCGTCGGTCATGATGGGTGTGAAAAGTCTGCGGTTGTCAGTCGGTGAGCGCCCCCTAATAAGAGGGCAGGGAGCGGACACTGAACCGCCCCGTCGCTCCCGACAATCCGATTTAAGCCTCCTCGTCCCGTGGAATTCAACCTCAAGAAAATCATCAAGGCCCTCCTGTTCTCGACCTCCGAGGCGGTGTCCATCAAGGACATCCAGAAGGTCGTGCAGCGTTACCACGCCCAGGCGGCCGCCGAGCGTCAGCCCGACCTCCTCGAGGCCGCCGGCGAACCCACGCTCGCGCCCGTCACGCCTCCCGTCCAGGAAGTGATCCAGGACATCATCGACCAGGTCCCGACGCTCCTCACGGCCACCCAGATCCGTGAAGCGGTCGACGCCCTCGAGGCCGAGATGCGCGACGCCAACGACGCGTGCCGCATCCTGCAGGGACCCGAAGGCTTCCGTCTGGTGATCTCCCCGGCCTACGCCGACTGGGTCCGCCTCCTCCGCGGCGAACCGCGCCCGCAGCGCCTCAGCCCTGCCTCCCTCGAGACGCTTTCGATCGTCGCCTACCGCCAGCCGGTCACCCGCTCGGAGATGGAAGCCATCCGCGGCGTCTCCGTCGATAGCGCCCTGAACCGCCTCCTCGAGCTCGAGCTCGTCGCCGTCACCGGCCGCGCCGATCTCCCGGGACGTCCGATCCAGTACGGCACGACCGACAAGTTCCTCGACTTCACCGGCCTGCGTTCGCTCGGCGAACTGCCGGCCTCCGACGTCCTTTCGCCCGCCCAGATCTCCGAATGGATCACCCGCGCGACCACTCCGGTCGCGGTCGGCGATTCCGAGGTCGGCCTGCCGCTCGAAGACCAGTCCTCCGCCGCCATCGCGACGGAGCCCCCGCCCGACGAGGAGAAGCCCGCCGAATGAGCCTCGAAGAGCACCGCCGCGAGGTCGACCGCATCGACCGCGAGATCCTCAAGCTGCTCGGCGAGCGCTTGCAGGTGGCCCGTGCCATCGGCGAGGCGAAGCTGAAGTCCGGTGCGCCGGTCTACGCTCCCCAGCGCGAAGAGCAGCTTCTCCGCTCCATCACCGAGGCCGCTCCGGCGATCCCGGCTTCCGGTCTCCGCGCGGTCTACCGCGAGATCATCTCCCTCTCCATCGGCGCCCAGATGGCCAAGCCGGTCGCCTATCTCGGACCCGAAGGCTCCTTCACCCAGCAGGCCCAGATCCGCGCGTTCGGCACCAGCGTGCCTTCGCTTCCGCTTCGCGCCATCGGCGACATCTTCGCCGCGGTCGAATCCGGTGAGGCGTCCTACGGCGTCGTGCCGGTCGAGAACTCGACCGAAGGCGTCGTGAGCCATTCGCTCGACCTGCTCGCCGAATCCGAACTGAAGGTCGTCGCCCAGGTCACGCTTTCCGTCGAGCAGTGCCTCGTCGGCCAAGGTCCCCTCGACCAGGTGAAGAAGGTCCTGTCGAAGGACATCGCGCTCGCGCAGTGCCGCGGCTGGCTTTCCCGCCATGTCCCGGGCGCCGTGCTCGTCGAGACCGACAGCACCGCCGCCGCCGTCGAACTCGTCTCGCGCGACCCGCAAGGTCAGGCCGCCGTCGCTTCCGCCACCGCCGCCGAATCGCGCGGCGTCCCCATCCTCGCCCGCGGCATCCAGGACCGCCGCGACAACGCCACGCGCTTCTTCGTCATCGCCAAGGCCGCCAACGCCGTCGGCACGCAGGATGAGGTCACGAGCGTCGTCCTCACCCTCAAGCATGAGCCGGGCGCCCTCCAAGGCGCCCTCGCCGCTTTCTCCGACCGCGGCATCAACCTGATCCGCATCGAGTCCCGCCCGAGCCATCGCCGGGCCTGGGAATACCTCTTCTTCATCGATTTCCCGGGGCACTGGGACACCGCGGCCGTGCAGGCCGCCGTCACCGAACTCAAGGGTCGCTGCGAAGTGGTGAAGTGGTTGGGCAGCTATCCGCAGTCCGCCGGATGAGCCGTCGCGCCCTCGGAGGCGTGATGCTGGCCGTCCTCGGCGCGGCCTTGCTTTGGTCCGGCTTCTCCTGGTGGCGCGCCTGGTCGGCGCCGCTCGTGCACGTGGTCTTCCGGCCGGCGTTCTCCGTCGAGGGTATCTCGTCCGGCACGCCCGTCCGCGTCCAAGGCGTGACGGTCGGACAGGTGACTTCCGTCGGCCTCGACACCGACGCCGAAGGTCGCCTACGTCCCGTGGTCCGGCTGAGCCTCGATCCGGAGACCTTGGAAGACCGCGGTTTCGCCGACCGGCTCCGCGGCGACCGCCTCCGCCTCGAGGTCGCGAAGGGCCTGCGCGCCCGCCTCGTCGCGGTGAGTCCGGCTTCCGGCCTGCTCCAGGTCGAACTCATCTGGGATGAGACGGCGCCCGCCGCGCCCGGTCCGCTGGCCGCCGACGAGATCCCGCCGCTCGACGGCAACCTGCGGAGCAAGCTCGCCGATTTCGTCCAGCAGCTCGAGACGCTCGCGGAGAAGGATCTGGTCGGTCTCGCCGCCGAACTCGAACGCGACCTCGACGGCTTCCACGACGCGACCGACCCCGAACGCGCCGCGCGTTTCTCCGCGACGATCGTCCGTCGCACCGGCGCCGTCCTCGAAGCGACCGGCGACGGCCGGCTGGACGCGCAGAGCGCCCGCCTGATCGCCGCCTGCGCCCGCCTCCGCGAGGCCGTCGAACTGGCCGAACGAAGCACGGACGACGAGTCGCTGGCGCTCCTGCAGGTGCGGCTCGCCGACGCCGGCGCGGCGCTGGCCTCCTTTTCCGCCTCCCTCGAGGCGTCACGGTCCCACATGAACACCGCTTCGGCGGAGTTCTCCGAACTCTTCCGCGCCGTCTCGGCCGCGGCCCGGACATGGACCAAGAAGGCGGCCGGCCTGACCACCGAGCCGCGGCCCCGCTGAGGGAACAGGCTTGCGGCGGACCCCCGGAGCGGGGATAGGTGAGGGACTTTACCAGCCATGGCCGACCCGACCGACAAGATGGAATCCATCATCAACCTGTGCAAGCGCCGCGGGTTCGTCTTCCCTTCCTCCGACATCTACGGCGGCTTCAACGGCTTCTTCGACTACGGCCCCCTCGGCGTCGAGCTGAAGAACAACATCAAGCAGGCCTGGTGGCAGGACTTCGTGCACCGCCGCGACGACATCGTCGGCCTGGACTCCTCGATCATCCACCACCCGACGACCTGGAAGGCCTCGGGCCACATCGACAACTTCACCGACCCCCTCGTCGACTGCAAGGAGTCCAAGATGCGCTACCGCGCCGACCAGCTCTTCTTCGCCCCGGTGCGCGTCGCCGGCGAGACCATCGGCTACGTCTCCGTCCTCGAGGACGACGGCATGCAGGCCAAGGCCGAAGAGATGGCCAACGACCTGAAGCGCAAGCTCGCCAAGCAGGGCGCGCTCGAGCCGGTCGTGCTCAAGGATTACACCGAGGCCAAGCCGGAGGAGCACGCCCTCATCCCTTCGCCCGCCACCGGCAAGCCGGGTTCGCTCACTCCGCCCCGCTCGTTCAACATGATGTTCCAGACGTACGTCGGCGCCATGCAGGACGCCTCGGCCACGGCTTACCTCCGTCCGGAGACCGCGCAGGGCATCTTCATCAACTTCAAGAACGTCGTCGACACGGGCCGCGTGAAGCTGCCCTTCGGCATCGCCCAGATCGGCAAGGCGTTCCGTAACGAGATCAATCCCCGCAACTTCATCTTCCGTTCCCGCGAGTTCGAGCAGATGGAGATCGAGTACTTCATCTCGCCCGCTTCGGACTGGGCCACGGCCCACAAGGATTGGATCGAAGGCTGCCTGGCCTGGTTCGAGTCCATCGGCATCCCGCGCGCCAAGCTCTCCCTCTACCCGCACCCGACCGAGAAGCTCGCCCACTATTCCAAGGGCACCACGGACATCATGTTCGAGTTCCCCTTCGGCGTGCAGGAGCTCCAAGGCGTCGCCGCCCGCGGCGACTTCGACCTGACCCAGCACAGCAACGTGTCGGGCCAGAAGCTCGACTGGTTCGACGAGGCCGCCAAGGCCCGCTACATCCCGCACGTCATCGAGCCGTCCGTCGGCGTCGACCGCGTGTTCCTCGCGCTCCTGACCACGGCCTACCATGAGGACGAAGTGGAAGGCGAGAAGCGCGTCGTGCTCCGCCTCCCGGCCCGCGTCGCTCCGTTCAAGGCCGCGATCTTCCCGCTGGTGAAGAACAAGCCCGAGCTCGTCGAACGCGCCGAGGCCCTCTACCGCCGCCTGAAGAAGCGCCACAACGTCTTCTACGACGCCGCCGGCGCCATCGGCCGACGCTACCGTCGCCAGGACGAGATCGGCACGCCTTACGGCATCACGATCGACTTCGACACCATCGAGAAGGGCGCCGGCGTCACGGTCCGCGACCGCGACACGCTGGAGCAGGTGCGCATGACCGAAGACGAGGTCGTCCGCTTCCTCGACGACAAGGTCAACGGCTGACCTTCGCCGGGGCGCCCGCGAGCTCTTCCGCCAGCCTGGCGATGCGTCGCTTCCCGCACAGGGAGGCGGCGATCGTCAGGTTGCGCAGGCCTTGCGGCAGGTGCGCGAGGTACTCCGGCCGGCCTTTCTTGTGGCCGAGGAAGCCGTAGGCGCCGCAGGCCTGCAGGAGGCGCTGCGTGGCGGCCACGTGGAAGAGGTGCGAGAACTCGTCGCTGGAACCCTTCCAGCCGGAGACTTCGCGCGCATGATCCTCGATCTCGATGCGCCAGAGGTCCATGTCGTTGCGCGTGAGGTACGGGTCGAAGGCGAGCGAGGCGAAGTCGTAGAACATGCAGCCGTGGCGCAGGCCCTGGAGGTCGACGAGCCAGGCGGAACCGTCGCGCACCATGATGTTCTGCGACTGGAAGTCGCGATGGATCGTGACGACGGGCTGGCCCATGAGTTCCTTGGCGAGGGTGGCCATCTCGTCGGCGACGGCGCGGTCGGGCTTGCGGCCGCCGAGCGCGTTGTCCTGGAAATACTGGCGCTCCCACTGGTAGAGGTTCGGGCCGAACGCTTCCATGAGCGTGATGCCCGAGCCGGCGAAGGCGTCGACGCCGAGGCGATGGATGCCGGCGACCTGTTCGAGCGCGGAGGCCACGGGCGCCCACGGGAACTCCTGGCCCTGCGCGAGCGACCAGAGGTCTGTGTCGCCGAGGTCTTCGAGGATGAGCACGCCGGCGGCGTCGTCTTCGGCGAGGACCTGCGGGACCTGCACGCCGATCTTGTCGCGGAGCACGCCCGCGATGGCGCCGTAGAGCCGGTTCTCGGGACGGGAGTCGTCGTAGACGCAGAGGACGGCGGATTCGCCGGAAGGCTTGCGGAGGCGATGGAACTTGCGTCCGGAGCCGCCCTTGAGGACTTCGCCGCCGGCGGTGAGCTCGTAGCCATGGGCCTTGGCGGCGTCGGCGGGCGCGATCGCGCCGCGCACGGGCTTCTCATGCTCGGCCTTCACGGCCTGGTATTCCTCGACGGTGCCGAGGTCATGCCATGTCTTGGAAGAGTCGAGGAAGCCTTGGATGCTGCCGGGTTCGGCCTGGAGGCGGCGGAGGAAATGTTCGACGAGCGATTCGATCGTGGCGGGCACGCCTTGGACGAAGGCCTTGGTGACGACGCAGATGCCGGTGTACTGGTAGGCCGGATCGGTCTTGCCGAGGCGGTCGCGCAGGTCGGTCACGAAGCCGTCGTCGGTGATGCGGACGTTGCGGTTCGGGCCCTGTTCGCGGACGACGAGCGTCGCGGCGCCGCCGTTGGCGACGTGATGGGCGTAGGCCGCGGCGATGTCGCAGCCGGAGAGGATGTCGCCGTTCCAGACGATGAGGTGCTTGTCGTCCTCGCCGAGCAGGCCGGCGATGTTCGCGAGGCCGCCGCCGGTCTCGAGCAGCACGGGCTCATGCACGAGCTTCACTTCGGCGTCGCCGAAGCGGCCGGCAGGGAAGGCGAGCGTCCATGCCTCGGGGCAGTGGTGCGTGTTGATGATGAAGCGGCGGGTGCCGGCGGCATGGAGCTTCTCCATGGCCTGCGCGACCATCGGGCGACCGCCGATCGGCAGCAGGGGCTTGGGGCAGGTTTCGGTGAGCGGACGCAGACGCGTGCCGAGGCCGGCTCCGAGGAGGAAGGCGGTACGAGGGAAATCAGGCATGGGAAGATGGGGCGCAGGCCGGGCAGATGCCGTAGATCTCCATGATATGGGTCAGGTCGGCATAGCCTTTGGTACGGGCGGCGGCTTCGAGGCGGGAGGTGTCGCAGCCGGGCAGTCGGTCGATCCGGCCGCACCGGCGGCAGATGACGTGGTGATGGTGGTGGCCCGGCGAGACGAGGGCGTAGAGGCTGCGGCCGCGCTCGAGAGGGTGCCGCTGCACGATGCCGGCGTCATCCATGGCGCCGAGGCTCCGGTAGACGGTGACGAGGTCCAGCTTGTCGTCGCCGGCGGCTTCATGGATCTGCTCCGCGCTGAGGGGGTGCTTGGCCGCCGCGAGGACCTTGAGCATGGTCAGGCGGGGGGAGGTGACGCGCATCGCCTTCTCCTTCATGCGGACGAGGGCCGCTTCGATGCGATCGCCGGAGCCTTCCCCGCAACATCCTTCCTCATGGCGGTGGCCTTGGGACATGGCCCGTAGGTTTGGGGTCGTTTATGACGAGGCAACAACGAATGGCCACTTGCCTCCCGCCCGGGTCTGGTTTGGCTGGGTGAGTCCATGTCCGACTGTCCGGCTAATTCGACCTCCGCTCGCGAGCTCTGCCCGGTCTCGTTCCGGGACTTCGTGTCGCCCGAGCCGTTCCGGCTCGAGCTGGGCGCCGAGCTGCCTTCCCTGACGCTGCGCTACGAGACCTACGGGACGCTGCTGCCCGACAAGTCCAACGCGATCCTGGTGCCCCATGCCCTGAGCGGCGACCATCACGTGGCCGGCCGTTATTCGGCGGACGACCGTAAGCCGGGCTGGTGGGATTGTTTCGTCGGCCCCGGCAAGGCCATCGATACGGACCGCTTCTTCGTCATCGGCGTGAACTGCATCGGCGGTTGCCGCGGTTCGACCGGCCCGCTCTCGACCGACCCGCGCACGGGTCAGCCCTACGGCGGCTTTTTCCCGGAAATCACCCTGGGCGACATCGTCCGCGCCCAGCGCCTGGTGGTCCGCCACCTCGGCATCACCAAGTTGCACGCCGTCGTCGGCGGTTCCATGGGCGGCATGCAGGCCCTGATCTGGTGCGCCGACTATCCGGCCGAGGTCGGCCGCATCGCCGTGCTCGCCGCCGGCCTGAGCCAGTCGCCCATGGCGATCGCCCTCAACGCCGTCTCCCGCGCCTGCGTGGAGCGCGACCCTCACTTCCGCGGCGGTCATTACGTCCCGGGCGAAGGCCCTGATTCGGGCCTGGCCGTCGGCCGCATGCTCGCGCACATCAGTTACCTTTCCTCGGCCTCCTTCGAGCAGAAGTTCGGCCGCGCCAAGGTCCCGGGCGCCGGCGCCGGCGATCCGGTGCACTGGCAGGTCGAAAGCTACCTCGAGCATCAGGGCCGATCCTTCGTCCGTCGCTTCGACGCCAACAGCTGGCTGCGGATCACCCGCGCCGTCGACCGCTTCGACATGACCGCGCGCGCCTCCTCGGGCACGCTCTTCACGCAGGACGGGCCCGACGTGCTCGCCATCGGCTTTTCCAGCGACTGGCTCTACCCGACGAGCGAGCTGCGCATGCTCCTCGCCGCGGCCACCGCCGTCGGGGTCAACGCCGCCTACCACGAGGTCGTCACGGATGCCGGGCATGACGGCTTCCTCCTGCCCGACACGGGGCTGGCGGTCCGCCTGCACGCCTTCCTGGGCTGATCAGAGCAGGGGCGAGATCACCTTCGCGACCGCTTCGATCGCCCGGCCGGTCCACGTCCAGCTGCGCCGGTAGAGGTCCTCGGTGTAGCGGGTCGATTCAGTTTCCCAGCCGGCGATGAGCGCGCCGACTTCGGCGAGGGCCGCCGGGTCGCGCACGACCGCGCCGATCTCGTAGTTCAGGAAGAGCGAACGCATGTCCAGGTTCGCCGAGCCGATGACGAGATGCTCGTCGTCCACCACGACCAGCTTGGCGTGCAGCACGTCCGGCTTGAAGAACAGGATCTCGGCGCCGGCTTCGCGCAGCGTCCGGAGATGCCAGCGGCGCGCCAGGTCGAGCAGGCGGTGGTCCGAGCGGCGGGGCACCATGATCTTGACGTGGCGCCCGGCATGCGCGGCGGTGACCAGGAGGGTGAAGAGCGTGCGGTCGGGCACGAAGTACGGCGTGACGACGGTGATCGAGCGTTTGCAGTTGGAGAAGAGTTTCTCGTAGGCCTCCCAGAGCGGGTCGCCTTCGCAGTCCGGGCCCGAGGAGATGACCTCGACGCGGGCGGGACCGACGTGCGGGCAACGCTCGCGGAGCAGCGGCGCGAGGCTCATCGGCGGCTCATCCGTCGCCTGGCACCAGTCGGCGATGAAGACGCGTTCGATGGCCGCGGCGGTCGGACCTTCGATGCGGAACGAACAGTCGCGGAAGCGCCGCTTCGAAGGCTTGTCGCCCATGTAGCGCAGGCCGAGGTTCTGCCCGCCGATGATGGCGACCGTCCCGTCGACGACGGCGATCTTGCGGTGGTTGCGCCAGTTGGCCGAGCCCTTGCCCTGCATGGGCAGCGCGGGATTGAAGCGCGCGACCCGGCCGCCCGCGCGCCGTAACGGCCGGCAGAGGCGCAGCGGGATTCCGAAGCTGCCGATCGCGTCGACCAGCAGGCGGACCTCGATGCCATCCTTGGCCCGGGCGGTGAGCAGGCTCACGATTTCGCGGCCGACGGCGTCATTGCTGAGGATGTAGGTCGAGAGGCTGATGCGGCGCCGGGCGCCTTTGATCAGCCGCCGCAGTTCCGCCAAGGTGTCCCGCCCATCGCGGTCCCCAAGCAGGCGGAAGTGGTTGCCCCCGAAGTCGGGTTCGTCGCTGAGCCGCCACGCCACGCGGTTCACTTCCTTCTTGGCCTCGGCGAGGGCGACGTGCTTGCGGCCGCCGAAGAGGAAGAAGAGGAGGGCGGTCGGCAGCGGCAGGAACCAGGCCAGCGGACCCCAGAGGAGGAGGTAGGCCGGGGAGATGCGGGCGCGCATCACGCGCAGGAGCACGTAGATCTGGCAGCCGGTGCGGATGGCCAGCATCACGTTGTCCGGGAGCAGGTCGGCCCACTCCGCGGCCAGGATGGCCAAGGTGGTCAGCAGCGCCAGCGTCGTGCTGCGCGTCAGCCGGCCGTATCCTCGGAACGGGACCATGTCTTCAGGTTAGCCAGGTCGCCGGGGATTGGGCACAAAAAAAGACCCCGGTCGCCCGGGGTCTGTTCGGTTCCTGCGAAGGACGGCTTAGTTGCCGGCCTTGTCGAGGAGGTCGCCGAGACTGTTGAAGTCTCCGCTGCCCGAGGACGAGGAGGAGGACGAACCGCCGGCCGAGGGGGCCGGGGCGCCGCCGGTGGACGGGCCCTTGATGCGGTCGTAGCTGCTGATCTCGGCCTGGAGGCGTTCGGCGTCGTAGTTCGCGGCCTTGATCGAGAGACCGATGCGGCGGTCTTCCTTGTCGATCTTGATGACGCGAGCGGTGACGTCCTGGCCGACCTTGACGACGTCCTTGACGTTCTCGACGCGCTGTTCGGCGAGCTGGGAGACGTGCACGAGGCCGTCGATCTCGTCGG
>Ga0222712_10003108_pt1 | contig 18419 bp, 14 predicted proteins | sample C33_657DmetaG_FD_165043 | JGI IMG/M metagenome (GOLD analysis project Ga0222712, IMG submission 165043) | Estuarine water microbial communities from San Francisco Bay, California, United States - C33_657D | ecosystem: Environmental > Aquatic > Marine > Unclassified | place: USA: California...
TTATTTGTTCCACTGTCTTTACTGGTTTCTTTGACAAAGATGGAAAATCATCAACTTGTGTTTCAATGCACTGTTCTGGTTGCTCATACCTCAAATCTTGTCTTGAATCTTGTCTTGAATCTTGTCTGAAATCTTGTCTTGAATCTTGTCTTGAATCTTGTCTGAAATCTTGTCTGAAATCTTGTCTGAAATCTTGTCCGAAATCACGTCTTTGCACATAATTATTATGTCTTTCATCTAAAAATCGATTAATTTCTTCTTGTGAACCAGCAGTGCATCTGGATACGGTGTGTCCAAATTCATTGCAGAAAACGCACTTTTTTCTAGGGCATCTAGCAACAAGATGTCCTTTTTCACCACAATGATTGCATTCCATATTCAATAAAATTGGGCATATAATTGCGCTATTTTCATCAGATGTTTCGCGGATAAAGTGAGAATTGTATTCAGATTCGGGTCTTCCATTCTTCTTGCAAACAGGGCAGAAAGGCTTGGGTGACCTATTGTTGTTGTTGTTGTTGTTGTTGTATTTGGAATATTTACTGAAGTTCATTTTTTTTGGAGTTTGATTTTATGCATTTGAAAAATATAAAATCTAAAAGTTCAATTTTATAAATTTTATATAAAGGTTATTTACAAGATAATACAAATGAAACAAGTTCTTGAATATATATGGTTGGACGGTGAGGGTAAATTTCGAAGTAAGGTAAAAGTCACCGAAAATGTGGATATATTTCCCGAATGGAGTTACGATGGGTCATCTACAGGCCAAGCATCAGACTCCGGGAATACGGAAATAATTTTGAAACCTGTGTTCCATTGTTTAAAACATGAAGGATATTATTTGGTTTTGTGCGAAACTGCAAATAGACAACAAGCACTAGACATATTTAATAAAAATCTAGATGCTAAACCATGGTTTGGATTAGAACAAGAATTTTTCTTCTCAACTACGCCTACCAATATATTCTTTGATAAATATGAAGCTCAAGGCAGATTTTATTGCGGGGTAGGATTATGTGCAACACAGCGAAAAATAGTTGAAGAATTTTTGTATACATGTTTAACACTTGGTATTCAAGTATCGGGAACCAATGCCGAAGTGGCGCCAAATCAGTGGGAGTTTCAAATCGGTCCATGTGAAGGGATTCTGGCAGCAGACCATTTGCTAATGGCGCGATATATTTTGGAACGCACCGCCGAAAAATACGGGCTTTTTATTTGCTACGACCCCAAACCGTTTTTAAATTACAATGGTTCCGGATGCCATGCCAATTTCAGCACCGATGAAACAAGGTGTCCTGGAGGACTTGAGAAAATTTACGAGTATATGCCAAAGTTGCAAGATGCTCACAAAGAACATTTGGCCATTTACGGCAAAGAAAATGACAAACGCTTGACTGGAAAACACGAGACATCATCAATGGATAAATTCACTTACGAAGTTGGAACCAGAAATACTTCAGTGCGAATTCCAGTTCAAGTTGTAAAGGACGGATGTGGATATTTTGAAGATAGGCGCCCTGCATCCAATATGGATCCATATTTGGTAACTTCGGTAATTTTTAAAACATGTTGTTTATAGAAAAATTTATAAATAAATAATTATTATAAATTTTTTACACATCCTCATTATCATGTCTGTCTTCATTATCATGTCTGTCCTCGTCACCCTCTTCTTGAACAAATGACTCATCATCTTCTGCTGTTTCTTTTTCATATGTTGCTTTGTCATATATATAAACACTATCATCTACAAACCACTCACCAAGTTTGTATTTTTTCATGATATTTTCGACATTGCGGTCAGATTTTTCAAGTTTCTTTAAACGATCAGTAATTGTTTTTTTCTCTGCAAGACTTTCTTTGCGATATTTATCAGACAACTCTTTGTAAGTAAAATTTTCTATTTTTTTGTTTTTCATATCTGTGTTTAAAATAATAACAATGAGTTCGGACACTTTTCTAAAGAAAATCTGCTTATTGTCTCTGATTTCAATTTCTTCAAGTTCTTCCTCAGTTTCTAAACTAATTGGTGCAAAATCTACATAATTGTTGCAATTTGTTATTATTTTATAAAACATTGATAAGTAAAAATAATTGTAGATTTTACACATGGTCTCTTTATCCAATTGCACAATTGTAGTTATATTTGAAATAGTATTTTTTAATTCACGTAAATAATTATCGCTTCTTGCAATGTCTTGGAAAAATGAACAGATAGTATCCGTTTTGTCATATGCATTTAAATCTTTAAAATAATCATTAATGTACTTGTTAAGATCCCCGTAATGACGTTGAGCAAAGCCCCAGTGTTTATAATCTTCTATTTTTTTGGTTTCATCTTCATTTATTTTCTTTTTACTATTCATTAATGAGGGAATTATATCAACCACCATATAAAAACTATTTTTAATAAAAACACCAAGCTTATTAATGTCTGACCAATCTGACGCAATATTAAGAATGAAATTAACAAGCGTACCCTTGAATGTTTTTTTTCCACGGTCAATTCTTTCAATTGCAATTTTGGAATTTTGTAAATTTCCAAATGAATGTAAAAAATTGAATACTTCGTCTTGCATTCTTTCAATTAAATTGTCCAATTTTTCGTTTAAAAAACCCTCCTTTTCTTTTGATAATGTTGCTTCTTGAATTTCTTCAACAATGTTGTCGGTATTCTCTGTATTGTCAAAAACAAAATCGTCGAATGAATCTTGGTTCTCTGGAAAAACAATTGGAACTTGGTTTCTCATTGACACTTTTTTCATCAAATGATCAAATGACTCTTTGTTTTGTTCCTTTCCATTGTCTTTCAATGCTTGAACCGCTTCTTTAAAACTTAACAATTCAATTCCGACAATTTTCTCTTGGCAAATATCTTGTAAATCGTCTGGAATTGGTAAATCTGACGTGAGTTTGCAATAATGCATGAATGTTGCATACATGTTTTCTTCACTGTAATTGGTTGTATCCGCAGATACGTATTCTGTTTTTGATAAAACTGCAGAAGCATAAGATGGATTTGTAAGTAATTTAATTTCGCTGTATATTTTTCCATATTTTTCAACAAATTCAATGTTTTTTCGGAGGTTTTCATTTTTACTTGAGAAATAAATTACTGGTTTATCAACTTTTGACTCTTCGCAACATGAATTCTCCAAAAATACAATATTCCCGGCTTTCAACATTGCTTCTTTTCCATTATCAAATACAATTTTATTAATATCATCAACCGAAGAATATGTATGTTCAATGATTTTTTTATAGAGACTTCCAATTTGCTGATGTTGAGAATGATGACCTGTTTTTAATGCATTTCCAATCTCTTCAATCAAACCTTTTGAAACCCCAGAGATTGTTTTTTCAATGGAAGATTTGATAAATGGTGGTTGAAATAATAACCATTTTTCGACATTATGCTCATCTGGAATAAAAACAGCGTCCGGTTTTAAAATTAAATATTCTCGTTTTTTTTCCATCAATCTGGTAATTGTTGGGTCTTTCAAAATTATATTATCTAGCCAATATTCTAATTTGGTGACCAATTTATCTGCTTTTAGATTGCTTACGCTTTTCCATGGATCCGAAACGGTGTTTTTCATTTTTTCCAAAACACAACATAAATATTGGATGCCAGTTTTATTATCAAATGTATTGTCAAGTGGATATCCCGACAAGCTGTATACACATCCTGGAAATGTTTTGTTTGGTTGAAATGATGGAATGCGGGTTTGCAATATAATGAGTGTTATTGCTACTGTAAAAAAGAAAACAATTTGGTTTTTGTAATCTTCGTATTTTGGAGTTCCCGGTTTTTTACCATATTTGGTTTCATATTTTTGTTCGGAATAAAGATTGGCCGAAATAATTCGATGAGTATGAAAAACAATTTGGTCATCAATTGTATTAATATCAATGCCAAGATTTTTTGTAATTGCACTTGACACAATGTAAATAAGTCGATCCATTGGATCTTCAAATAATGGTTTTTTTGATTTTGGCTTTGTTTGATTTCCCTCTATCTCTGCATTGATTTGTTCTTCAATCATTTCACCCATGTCTTTTTCAATAATGTCATGTGTTTTTATCACAAATCCGCTTTCGTCAAATTCGTCTTGTTCAACAAAATCTCGATATGCAATTATATAACCACTGTGTTTGTCGTAAATTGCATCTTCGTGTAATTCACCTTGGGTTGAAATTATTATTTGCATTTGTCTTTCGTATGAATCATTAAAAAATGCATTGGACAATACACGGAGAAAAGTTGGCAACAACTTTGCATTAGTTTCTTTACAATATAACCAATATATAGATTCGCCCTCGACTGCATCTCTGCAATAATTTTTAACAAATTGTCCAATTTGTTCTTGTTTGGATACAAAATCAACGTTTGCAAGAATTTGGTCTCTTATATCGGAATGTGGCGAAGTAACAATATCAAGATTTGATGTTTTTGTACCCAACGCATAAGCTAGATTAGAATATCGTTCGTTGTTTACTTTTTTTAAAATTGTTTTTTTCTTTAACGTTCTCTCTCTTAATGTTCGCATATTTTCAATTTGTTCTTTAAATTCATCCATAGTAATCTCAATTTTATTTTCAAATAAACTTTTTTTTGCAATTTTTTTCATTCGTGTTGCTGAATTTTCAATCACGTCGCAGATATCATTGTTTTTATTATAAAAACATTTTTTATCCATGTTGCAAAATGTTTCATTTGCAATATCACTATTTGCCATTTCTACATCTTCTATCCATCGAGTACCCTTTCGTTTGTAGTAGTCAATTCTTTTTTTGGCTTCGGCTTCTATTTTTAGACTTTCATCTTCTTCCTTTTCTTCTTTGGTTGCTGAAACTAATTGTGGATAAGTAATTAAAACTGCATAATTATTGTCTTCAACCTTTTTCTTGCCATGAATAATTGTTTTTGCCATTTGGTCTGCATTTTCACTGCCGATTCCATATTCTTTCTTCAAAACGGTTGTAAAATAATCTAAAAATTCAGAAGGGGGTTTACTTTTTTGAGTTTCTTTGTATTTTTTTAAAATATCATAAGGTGTTGTATCATATTCATTGTCAAAATAAATATCTTCTTCGCCATCATCTTTGCGAAGTGCTTTTAGAGATGTGTATTTTTTGGCAATCACATGTGAAAAACAAGACTTGGCATTTGAAACTACGTCTTTTCCGTATTCAGACATTTCCATCAATTCTGCCAAATCTGGAGTGTATAATTTCGCATTGAGCATGGTGTGGATACTCATAAAAAAATTACTATTGTCATCTTCCATCATTTTATTCAAAACTTCAGATGATGTTGCAATTTCATTCAGCTTATATTCCTTTTTAATTTGGTTTTGCATTTCTAGATGAAGGTGTTCATATATGGTGTTTTTTTTCTGAGCTATACTTTCAACCTTCTTATACGAGTCGTATTTTTTACGTTGTTCAACATAGTGTGTTTTATATTTATGTATATTCTCAAGAATGTGAGTTCCCAACTCTTGATATGGACCACCTTTTCGATTTCCCTCATACATTACTCGATTCACATCATTTTTAAATGTTCCTGAATATGTAATATTATCGCCATAAATTAAAAAAGGCTCAAAAAATGCAAGCATGTCGTGAAAATTATATCCAATGTATTCCGACTTTAACATGCGTATAATAGAGACCGATCTGGGAATAATAGCGTTTAATGTGTTATTTAAATTAGAATTCGGCGGAATATTAAAAGAAATTGCAGAATCCAAAAACGATTCGTCTTCATCCATGTTTTCATAATTGTATTCTGTATCCATCGCGTCAATATTGATTTTTTTGAATCCTGTTTTTTTTGTTAGCATTTTATACTGATATAACCATTTTTTACTTAAGTCGGCACGTGTTAATATGCTGGTTCCTGGCAAATCGATTCGCGAAAATTCAATTGCTGGTTTTGGTAACATTACAACTGATTTTATGGAAATTGTATCATTTTTATCAAGATTTTTTCGAGTATATATTGTTTTACCAGATTGCATAACTGTATTGCTCAACTTGGTCATCCCCAAATTGTATCTTTGAATAAAAAAACGTTTTTGCATAACATCCGTTTTCTTGTAAACATATGTATAATAATTTTCCAAATTATCTACAATGGCTTCTAAATTTGTATTTACTGTATCCATTTTTAAAATATTATGATTTGTGGGTTCATATGGTGTAAACATGCTATTAATCCATTTGTAAAATAGTGAATAATCTTTGTGGGTTTTGTATATATCCAGATTTGTTTCATACTCTTGCATTTCGTCTTTTAAATTGGATTTAATGATTATGTCATCACTTAATACCTTTTCAGAATAAATGTTAACTTTTTGTTTTACAACCGGAATTATCCATCGTAAATTCATATCTAAATTATTCATGTGTTCAGATAATGGTTTGTACGAAGCTGTAAAATTCTTTGAACCGGTAACAACTCCATTATCAAATGTAGAGAATTTTTCACGCAATTCTTTGAATCTACGAACAATTCGGTTGACGCGTTCCATGACACTTGAGGTTCTTTTATTATCGGGTATAGTTGAAAGCAACTCATTCATTAAATCGGTGGTTTGCATTTCAATTCCATAACGCTGTTCCCATACAACTTCATCTTCCTCTTCTGAAATAGTTGTCGGCGCAGTGTTTGACATTTCGTCAATGACTACATTATCTGGAATATTTGTAATAATTTCACCTTCGGGCGTATATTCAATAGATGCTTTTTCTACAACACCGCGTGTTTCGCGCGTTTCCTTTTTCTTCTGAACTGTGGGTTGTTCGACAATTGTGATGTTTTTCAAAAGAATGTTTTTTGGAATGCCTTTATATTCAAAATCAACATATATGGTTTCATCATTATCAATCAATATTTCAATCATATCTTCCTCTAAATTTGTAATTTTACCCGTTATTTCAATATCGTCTTTGAAAATTAATTTAATGTGGGTTTCTTGAAATAATCCATTTTGTTTTGCGAATCCTTCTTCATCACTTCGCGAAAGTAAATATATTTTTTGGATTGTATTATCAATAAGACAACCACGGTCATCTATTTTTAATGATTGTTTTTCATTATTGTCAATGTTAACAATGTCAATAATTTCATTGTCAATATATTCAACCATAAAATAGGAGTTATAGGTTTCATTTGTTGATTCAATTTGTATAATATCCCCCAATTTCATTTTAATTTCATATTCCACAATTGACATTGTATAGTATAGTAAACTATTTTCTTATTTTGTTTTTTTACAAAAAGCTTAAAGGGTTTTTACAATTTATATGTAAATATATGCAATTTGAAACATCAGTTCCAGATTATGTTAAAGTAAGACAATTAAGTTATGGATTAGAAAATAACACTAAATACAATTATACAATGTATAATTTGGAAAGTGAATATATCCCAAATTTTAATTTGAAAAATCGTATTTATAGAAGTGCCGTCATGAATGGAAACAAGTTGCTTGCATTGGCACCTTCAAAATCGTTGTCGAATGATGTTTTTCAACACGCAATTCCTGAGCCACATCACTTTTGTGCATCTGAGATTATTGAGGGTACCATGGTGAATATGTTTTGGGATCCAAATTCAGAGTGCTGGGAAATTGCCACGAAGAAAGGAATTGGTGGAAATTATTATTTTTTTAGAAATCAGTATAGCGGACTTGATGAACCTGAGCAAAAAACATTTCGCCAGATGTTTTTTGAGGCATTTGTTCCACTAAATCATTTGTCATTTGACAAATCGTATTCTTACACTTTTGTATTGCAACATCCTTGCAACCATATTGTGTTAATGGTTGATGTACCTGCACTGTATTTTGTGCATAGCTACAAGATTAGTTGTGAAAATAATACATATAGTTATGTCAATCCAAGGTTGCACCCCAATTATGATGATTTTGTAAGACTGGGTGTCAAGTTTCCAAAAGAGTTTTATGCAACTAATAATCTTATTGATGACGTACAGACTGCACTTTCGAATCCGACCAATGATTACCAATTGGTTGGTTATATGGTCACTGAACAAAACACTGGATTCAGAACTGCGTATTACAATAAGAAGTATTTGGAAGTAAAGTGTTTGCGCGGAAACAATCCAAACCTGCATTACCAATATTTGATGTTGCGGAAAATTGGAAAGGTTTCGGAGTTTCTCAGATATTTTCCAATTTACCGAAAACATTTTAACAAGTTTTTTGAACATTTTCGTTTGTTTTCCGAACGCATCTATAAACTATATTGGGAGGTACATGTGAAAAAATCGTTGCAAGTGTTTGATTTAGAAAAACATGACCGATTTTTTGTAGAGAAACTTCATTATGATGTGTTTTTGCCGAGACATAATGAGGATGCAAAGTTTTTTATTAACCGCAAAATAGTTTCGGAGTTTCTGGATGGGGAAAATATGATGATATTAGGGGGAGCTAAGCCCCCTCTATAACCCCCTTCTCTATTTTTATATATTATGGGAAATGTAGTTCCGCTCCACTTACCCCCTATATACCTGACGGTTTACCCCTTCCTTTATTTTTATATATTATTGAAATTATATAATCTATATAATTTCAAAAGTAAAATTCAAAAGTAAAATTCAAAAGTAAAATTCAAAAGTAAAATTCAAAAGTAAAATTCAAAAGTAAAATTCAAAAGTAAAATTCAAAAGTAAAATTCAAAAGTAGGGAGGGGGGTAAACCGTCAGGTTTCACCTTTATAGGGGGAACCTACGGTTCCCCTATTCTACATATGCAATTGATAGTTTCGAAAGGTTCTGAATATATGTAATCACATGCTGTTTATTCACTGGGTTTTCGCATGCGTCTTTAACTGGCTGTCTTATCGAATTAATAATATCCATAATGGCACCAGAATTTGCCAAATGGGACACATCTGTTAAATAATCTTTTTCAAAAAAGAATGTAATATCACCTGTGTTAATTACATCAGTGTACTTTAAATAAACAAACTTGTGCCAGCATTTAATCAAGATGCTTTTATTCAAGTCAGATATAGTTTTAAACGACCTTAGTGCGGTTTTAATATGCATATTACCTGGCAGAATTTTCAAAACATCTTCAAAAAAATCAAAAAAATGTTCATTGAATGTTTTTATAATAAAAGACTTTTCGGACATATATTATTAGATTTGTTAAAATATATTTATATGTTTTTTATAAAATTGATTTATATTTTTATTTGTAATATTATAAATAAAAAATGAATTGCGATTTGTGCAATAAATTATTAACGGCAGATACTATAAAATATAAATGTGGACATGCATTCCATAAATGTTGTTTATTGCCTAAAAGCATCTCAATTATAAATCCAGAGTGCAAAGTTTGTAACAATGGAAAAATGGATGGATATCCTTCAGATAAAGAAGAAGATCATGACGATCACGATCACGATGACGATGACGTTGACGATCACGATGAATATGAAAACTTTTATGAAGAAGACGAATTTAATAAAAACGAAAAAATAATTTTATGTGAAGTTGTTTTACTTGGTTTATCATTGATTGGCGTCATCACTGGAATTATCTACAGATAAAAAATGTGGATTATGCAAGTATATACGAAACACTTTGAACATATAATCATTTTCATAAATTGGTTCGACTGCTGATTGCATTGCAGTATTGAACTTAAAAGAATTCATCAATGCTTCAATTGATATGGAATCGGATAAAGAAACATTGTAAAAATTCTTTGTTACTGTATTCATAAAAAAGATGCAATCAATGTCTTCGATATCAAGTTGCTTGCCAATTACTTGAACCATTTCAGTTATGGATGCATTTTTATAAATTGGAACAAACTGACTTTCTCCAGATTGCTTGACAACATCAAAAATAAACATTAGTTTGGGTATCTGCACTATCATTGTTGCAAATTTGGCGGAATAATCTTCAGATGACATCTTTTATTTATATGCAAAAATCTTTTTATACTTTTTTGATTTACTTTTTATATACACCCTCGCACATTTAAAACGGCACAAAATACAACTACATTTATTCTATTTATTGCATAATTTTTATTCAAATAAATAGAATTTTATTAATCGGTATTGGTATTGTTTATGAAACACTTTTGGGTATTTTTAGTTAAGAAATAAAATATTTATATACTATATAACTAAAATGGGTAAATATAGTTGCGAAAAATGTGCTAAATCCTTTTCTCAAAAATCACACTACGACAAACACATTAGTCGTAAAAATCCTTGCGAAATTCAAACAGACAAAATCAAATCGTTAATAGATAAAGCAGTAGATGAAAAATTGATTGAATTGAATATAAAATTGAATATAAATAATACTGAAAGTAATATTACAATTAACATGACAGAACAAATGGATATTTTAAAGAAAACTCGCGAAGAACTTATTTCGCTTTGTAAAGCCAAGAATATCAAAGGATATAGCGGAAAGAAGAAAGATGAGATTATTCAACTTATTGTAAATAAACCACCATCAGAGATTACTCCGCAAAACGCAATTGTTAATACAAGTATTATAGATATTGTTCCACCCACAGATATTACAAATATAAAATATATTGATTTATTCTGTGGTATTGGTGGATTTCATCAAGCACTAACAACTATTATTCCTACATCGTCGTGTGTATTAGCATCTGATATTGATGAAAACGCAAGAAATACATATGAAACAAACCATAAACTAAAACCACTGGGCGATATTAAAAAGATTGATATTAATTCAATTCCTACATTTAACCTCATTTGCGGAGGGTTTCCTTGTCAGGCGTTCAGTATTGCACAATGGAAAGATAAGAAAGCGTTTGACGACCCACGCGGGACATTATTCTTTGATATTCTAAAAATTATTGATATTCATAAACCTAAATGTATTCTATTAGAAAATGTATCAAATTTAACAAAGATAAATAAAGGTGCTGTTTTACAAACATTATTGAATTCTTTGAAAACGCGCGGGTATAAAGTTTCATATCAATTACTAAGTCCTCATCAATTTGGAATTCCTCAAAACAGAGAAAGAGTATATATTATTGCAACAACATCAGAAAATGAATTTGATTTTAAAACGTTATCTCAACGGACATCTACTTGTAAGTTATCTGATATTCTAGATACAGATGTCTCAGAAGACTATTATATTGATACATCTAAATATACAATGCTGAAACCCACTCAAATTAAAAAACAATCTAAAAGTGGATTGAAGTTCTGTGGTTACCTAAAAGGGAATCTAAGAAAGGTCGGAGCAAAAGAAAACACAGAGCATTTATCAAGAGTTCATAAACAATTGATGAGGATTTATAGTAGTGACGGAACACATCCTACGTTGGCTGCTTCTGAGACTTCGGGTAGATATCATATTTATGAAGAATCAACCAAAAGAGTAAGACGACTAACTTTAAACGAATGTTATAAATTAATGGATTATCCTTCAACATTTATAAAAAATACAAATAAGGGGGTTGCATATAAGCAAATCGGAAATAGCGTTTGTGTTCGTGTTATTGAAGAGATTGTTAAAGAGATGGTGAAACAAGAAGCGATGTAAGAATTTCGTTGATGGATTCTTTGATAGAAATACTCATATTTTTATAAGATACTATCTGTGTTCTTAACTCGTGAATGAATATCAAACATATTGTTCTTTCATGAAATAGCGTCTGTTGTAGATGTGATATAACAAATCCATTTAGTGTGTCAATACAGATATTACTTTGAACAATATTTCTTTCTGTCTTTGCTGTTGTAATTATAAATTTCAAAGGAATATCTTCATTCTTTGTTTTTTCATCAAATATCGCTACAATTGTGTCGTCTATTTTAATTTTATGTTTGACTTCAATAGCAATTTTGCATATAGAACTCATATCTAAACCTTCAATATCTCCATATGATTTACTATGATTATCTGGTGCGGTATGTTCTTTTAATGGCTTCATTGAAATTCCTACCCACAAATATGGTTGAATTACCGATAGTAATGTGTGTACAATAATTACAGGAATAACAGATGCTCCGCTACCAAGTTTATTTATTTCATCAAGTAATTTTGAAATATCAAGTATATTCATATCTTTTGAAGAGATAACAATAGAATTCTTCAATGTTGTTGTTGTTTCCTTTCTGTTTTTTAGAAAGGACAACAAATATACAAGTATATCATTGTTAAGATGTGTATCTATTTTTGTATTTATTAATTCTACAATATTTAGAAATGATATTTTACTATTTGGTGGAGAAATCATCCCTGAATATTCTTTATTGAATGGTTCTGGTTTTTCAAATGAGCGTGTAAGAGCAAACGCGGTGGATGTATCATATAATCCATTTTTATATAGGTAATTAGATACATAATTTCCATCTATTGTTCTTAAACTACGCCCTCCTTCCATATTGGCTTGATGAAGACGAGTATCATAATCAGGATGCGCTATCTTTGCAATTACAGAAACAATAGTTGCCTTAAATGGTGCCCAAGATGTTGAAGTATTCTTTGATATTATATCAAGATGGTCTTTGATACATATATCTCCACATTTTTCCATTAAACGAGTAGTATCAACTATATTAGAATCTAATGCTTTTTGAAGTATTGATGAATAATCACAAGACATCTCTACTTTTACTTGCGGGATTACATTTATATCAGTTTCAGCGTTAAGTTTTGGTGCTGAAACTGGCGTAGTCATCTTCTTACATGAACGCTTGTTGTGTCCTTCTTGCTTACAGCTAGAGCATTTCATTTTGGATACTTTGGTTTTGTTGATGCTTTGATATTCGTTTTTGATGAGTTCAATTCCGTTCATTCTTGATTATAGTTTAAGTATTGTAGTATATTTATTATCGAATAAAAACAAATCAATTTTATTTTATTCAATTTTATTTTATTCAATTTTATTTTATTCAATTTTATAGGGTTTGAGTTTATGTTTTTGTGTTGATGGTTTTTCTTGTATATGCATTTATAAAATATAGTAAATCCAAAATGCCAATAAACCATATGAAAAATAAACTTGAAATGTGTTTTCATTAAATGTAAAAGTTAGTAAAACTGCCAATAATATTAAAATCACTGGACTCAAAGAACAATATAATTTATTTCTGTATTCCATTTTTTGATAATAATTCATTGACAATCTAGATTTTCTCTCGACGACTGCTTCGTGAGAACTGCATGAATTATAAAGACCAAACAGAATTAATAAATTGATTACAAACCACTGGATGAATTTTGTTTTGTTTTCGATTTTGAAAACCATTATATATTTGGACGAAGATTTTTTGCAAAAAAAAGTTCAAAAGGGAAGGTTCAAAAGGGAAGGTTCAAAAGGAAACCGTAGGTTTCCTTTATTTTATAGGTTGTAAAAACGGATTCTTGGAAGGTCCTGCTATTCCCAATTGACTATCTTGCGCCTTTCGCGTCTCTTCCATCTTATTCGTCATAGTTGTGTCTCCATCTTTTATCTTGTTGCTTCCGCCTTCAATTGGTGGCGTATTTATCATTTGTCGACCATTGTAGGTTGCATTTAAAGAAACGCCACTACTTGGTCCGCCTAAAGTAAATCCACTTGGTTCACCATTGAAATTGGTTGCCATCATTTTTTCATTCATAATGTTTGGTTCATAATGTTTGACAATTTCTTCACCATAAATCACTTTATAGTTATTCTGTATCATCAACACCGCTGGAACACTATGAATATTTGGTGGCATCAATATTTTATCGCCATTCTCCATAATGATAAACATCTGGTTTGTATTAGGATCTCGCCCACGTTTATCAATACATACAAATGCAATTTCTCCTGTCAAATTTGCTCTTACTAGGAATTGTAAAACTTTTTGACTATGTGGACAATAATTGCTATAATAAAATACGTTTTGTTTTGAAGACATAAAATATATTAGTCTTTCCGAAATAAAAACAGAGAAAATAACTAAGTGGGGAAACCTACGGTTTCCATTAAAAGGAGAAATCCACCACAATTGGATAATGGTCGGAATTGTAGGTCCCGCACATTTCCGGATAAGGGTGTGAAAATGTAACCTTAGTAATTTTATCCACTAAATTCGGCGTCACCAAGAAATGGTCAATCATGGTCATTTCTGTAAGAGAAGATGAACAATCGTCGTTTTTGTCCCACCAATCAGTGTATCTCTGCTCTTGGCTAACCAATGACGCAACCGATGTCAGTTCATATTGTCCAGCATAAGTTCCAGACAACCCTTTCAGAATGTTCAACACCATTGATGTCGGCTTGTCGTTGTTCAAATCTGGAATCTCTGTGTCATAATCATTCATGTCTCCCATCAAAATGAGTCCATCGCCGGGTTGGAGAAGAGATACAATTAGTTCTTGCAAAACGGAGGCTTGAGCTTCTCGCGAAGCGCACCGAGATACATCGGTCGGATACGCTAATAAATGGGTTCCTAGCAAATGCACCGTCATTTCGCCAAATTTATATGTGGTGTAATAGTTTTTAGAAACGCCGGAAGAACCTGGTGAACCAGTATATCCACATTTGGAACCAGTAACTGGGTATGTGTGTGTTCCGTCAGTTCTCTGCAAATTTACCATTGGAGTCATTTTACTGAGGAGACCTACATTTTGCCCAGTGGCTGAATCTGTTCCATAAATAAGATAAGGATTGTAACTATTATTTAGTAATCCACTAAGTTGAGAGAGTTCATAACATCCTTCTACCTCGCACAAATTAATAATGTCAGGATTCAAATCGCCAATCACTTTTGCTAAAGCGTTCATGTGATTGGTTGCGGATGCTAGATTGCTCCACGTGCAACTTGTGCCGGGACACCCATTATACGTCTTCAAGAAAAACCACTCAACATTATATTGCATAATTCGGACATTAGATTGAACAAACGTTTTAGGAACAACCGTATAACACTGTGTGTCGTTTGTATTTGTTGCAACTGCTATAAATAGCAATGTTGAAATTATTATAGGAATGAACATATTTATTATATAATGAACAAATTTATTATATAATAAAAAATTATTTAGTATCAAATTTTAACACTTTCAATTTTTCCAAATTTGGATTCAAAAAGTCATCAAAACTATATGGGTATTGTTTTAAAACATTCATCAACGATTTGGATGCTTTAGATTCGTCTACAAAATTACCTTCGTCGTCTACGCGATTATAAATAGTTTGCTCAACAATCTCATGGATTGGATATTTTATAGAACGCATAATTTTCAAGGCGTTGTTGATATCCACCTGTTTTGAAGCAACATCTCTCAACAAATGCTTATTTTCGGTTTTATTATATTCATCCATCAACCTACGAATTTCGGCTAATTCGGCATAAATGATTTTCATTTTACGAGTAATGAAGCTTATTTTTTTACTATCATTTTGCATGTCAACATATGAGTAATTCACTTCATTTGCAAGTTCTTTAAATTCATCGTTATTTTTGATGGCATTCACGTATTTTTCAAACAGTTCAACCGATGTATCTTGATTAATATAACCAAACAAAGTGTTCATCTTTAATTTGATGATATTCTCTTTTGTTATTTTCATTTTAATCTCATTATCGTGAATATCAGAATCAGATAAAGTTAAGCTAGATAAAATAACTAAATCTAATTTACAAGGGTTCTCTTTATTTCCACACATCGCTTTCAAATAGTTTTCATCTTTCCAAAATTGCGTTCCACCATCTTTTCCACAATTGATGCACTTAAATTTGGCGTTTCTAATTTCTTTAATTTTTTTTTGTTTGGAAATATCCTTCGATTTTATTTGATTAAACACGTTTTTTTTAGATTCTTCGTATTTTTTCTTTAATTCATAGTAGTCATTGACAGCAGTTTTAACGTCAATGTTTGGTTTAGATGGTCGCGAACCACCCGCAAAAACAATTACAGTATGGGGATCTTTGTTCAAATTGAATTCGGGGTTTGAAAACTGTTTACCACTTATTATTTTTTGTAACATTGGATTCTGTTGACAGTTTATATCGGTGCATGAACCAGCTTCATTCAAATTCAACTCGTCTAGCATATTTCCATTAATATGCAATGTTTTTAATGAGGCTGGAAAATTATGAATTTTGCGAATTTTATTGTTGTTTAAAAACAATGACGCTAAATTGACCATTTCGCTCAAATTAACATTCGACAATTTATTATTGTTCGCTTCCAAATGCACTAAATCTCTTAGCTCCATTGTTGGCAGTTCTTCCAATTTATTCTCGTTGATAACTATTTTCTTGATGCCTTTGGGAATGTTGTGGATTCGAGAAATATTTCCATCTACGAAATATATTTCTTCGATGCTCTTATTCTTTAATGGAGAGAAATCAACTTCACCATCTAACTGAACGTCAATATAACATCGATTTCCCTTTATTGTCTTTCCACCAGTTATTAATTCATTAAATTTATCTTGAAATTCCATTTATATATACAATGACCATTTATTTTATAGGCAAATTCCTCAAATAGTAATCCGTATCCACAAATGGGATTTTAGTCATACCCGAGTATTCACCACGTTTTTTGTCATCTTGATACATTTGGATTTTTGACATTATAATTTCCTGGTCTCTCTTCATTTTTTGTTGGATTTCGTAAGGGGTTGGTTTTGTTTTGTATCGGTAATAGAGAAACCCACCAAACACAAGTATGAATACCGCAACAACTGCAAAGTTAAAAAAAAAAGAATAAGTATTCATTTTGTATTCATGTGCCTTTTTTAACGAATTTTCAATAAAATACATGACATCAGGTTCTACTAAACTTGGGTTACTTGACATTATATTTTTTTATTATATTTTTGAAGCGAATTAATTACGCCAAAAATACAATCTAGTTGAATAATATAATTTATAATGGCTAATAAAAAAGATAAAATACCATTAGAATGGGTGAATATAATATTTTTTGTATTTTTGTTAATCTTGGTTGCAATTGTTTTTGGAATAAATAACAAAATGCATTCAATATTATTTTTAATAATAATTTGGATAGTTATTGCAATTCTTGCCATTGTTCTTAAATCCATTGTATTGTCGGGCGACAGAGAAATTAATAGCAAAGAAGTTATTGATATTTCTTTATCAAGTTTTTTGTCAACATTGTTAATTATCGGTTCAATGATGTTGACAATAAATTATGTCCCAATTGTCAGTCGTGCTTTTGAAAACACAGTGGGATACTGGTTTATAAACAACGAAGAATTGGCGAATGCATTGTCAAATGTATTTACAAAACCAAGTGAGCTTGATATTAATTTAATTGCTACCCAGTTGTTTTACGATGAAAATATTGACAATTTTTACGCCAATATTAAGGGCGTTACACAGTTTACTGGAGTTACACCACCAGTTACATTCAACGATACATCTATTCGTGCCTTATATGGCATTATTTTAAATAAACACAACAAGTCCAAAGCAACTCTTGCTTCTTTAGCGACAATTGCAGCCTTTTACACTTCTTATTTACCAATAAAAAACCCCTGGATTAACAATAGTTAGCATTTGACACGGTATCCCAGTTAATTCCATGTGAATTGGCCCACTTCTTTTTGGCGCAAACGGCATTTCCGCCTGCCGACCAACCAGAGTTTGTAAAATCAAATTGTGTGTTTTGCTCATCGTACCCAGGAACAAAAGTATTACCGGTTATGTATTGTGCTTTATCATCTCCATAATTTACTTGGCCAGCTATGGGCTGTTTGCAGTAAGTTTTTCCAGAATTGTTGACAATTCCCCAAAAATCGGGACAGGTTGTCTGAAGTTTGGGAAAATTGTCTGTCTCTTTCTGTTTAGACATTGTCCATCCTAAAAATGCTAAAACTAGAATTAAAATAATGATTGCAATTGTTAAAACCATTGTATAAAAACTGTCAAATCCAACATTGGTAGTTGTAGGCGATGAACCCATTCCTAATCCTGAGCTAATAGAACTTAATCCAGAACTTATTGTTGATCCAATTCCTGATCCGAATCCAGTATTTGGTGCCGATGATCCCGATGGTCCTTGTCCAAAAATATTACTCATTATATATTACTTCTCTATAAAATTGTCTGCATCTATTTTATTATATTATGTCTAAATCTAGTTCATTTATTTCAAATGCCTATAATAATAAAATTTTGGATTTAGCAAGATACAATGGTCGCGTGAATTTGATGGAAGAACCTGATCCCGCTATTCAGTTCCAGCTTACAGAGAAAGTAGCTATTAAGAACAAAGCAACTGAATATCGTGGTGCAATTGCTGGTGAATGGGAAGACAATATGTTGAGTCAGGTTTTCTTCTCTGCTGGAAATATCCAGATTTTGCAAAATGGAATTCGTGCTGGCGTTTATAAAATGTCGAATCAACA